>Ga0196901_1000163_pt1 | contig 35571 bp, 67 predicted proteins | sample CB_VirMetaG_FD_169099 | JGI IMG/M metagenome (GOLD analysis project Ga0196901, IMG submission 169099) | Freshwater to marine saline gradient viral communities from Chesapeake Bay - CB_1504_1 Viral MetaG (v3) (version 3) | ecosystem: Environmental > Aquatic > Marine > Coastal | place: USA... | reverse complement strand
CTTAACTCATTAATGGTTTTGTCTTTGTCAATCTCGTACCATTTAGGTACATTAATTTTTAGTTCTTTCATAACTCTGTTTTTATATCTAATGTTGGATATGCTTCTGCATACTTTTTCTCTTCAGATAAATGTCTTCCTCTGTCTGCACCTACAGGAGGGGTCAATCCTGTTATTGGATTTAAACCCCAATCCCACCAAGGTTCTGCTAACTTAGGCATCAGCAGTAAGACTTAATTGCTCATTAACCTTATCAGCAAGCTGTGCATAATCTACATCTTGTAGATATGCCATAGCATAATCTAAACATAATTCTGAGTTCATTGCTAATAATGTTTCAACTACTAATTCTGCTGAATAAGCATCTAATTGTTTTGTGATTGCTTCTCCATTTAAAACTTCTTTACTAACAAGATAGGTTTCGTGATTGGTAAATCCTTTAAATTCTTCTGTTTTCATAATATTATTGTTATTTAATTAATACTATACAAACATATATATTAAATAAATACAAGTCAAGAACTTTAACATTTAATTAACAAAAAAAAGGGTTAGCTTTCACCAACCCCTCTTTCTAACATAAACAAATCAGACAAATACAAAGATACAAAGACAAACTCATATCTAATCTTTCAGCATCACCAAAGGTAAAATGCCTTATCTTTTAAATCATCAGTATCAAAATAAACTGTCTCCCTATTAACAGCTATCCTTTCAACACCAAATTCAATTAATGCTTTTATTATGACCATTCTCTTTTTATGACCTACGCACCTTAGTCTTACAGCTTTACCAACTCTATGGCTATCTGTAGAAACTAAACCCATCTTATCCGCATAAGGTTTAGATACATAACCAAGCTCTACATTCATAACAGCTTGTGTCTTTCTAACTATAGCATCTAATATAAGAACAGGTTCTCTCTCCATGAACCTAAAACCACTTCCCTTTGAATCAGGGGAATCAAACATATCCCAAGTAAGGTATGTTAATCCTTCGCAGTTTTGTAGCTCTTCTTTAGTCATCCTTAGTCTTATATTCCTTATCTTGATAGTAAAGCAACTGAGAACCTTCAAAGCTATCTAATTCCTTAATAGCTCTATATATTAGTCTACTCTTTTTTTTTACTTCTTCTATCTCTGACTTAGTAGAATCTGAACCTAAGTTTGTGTACATGTTAGTATCAGCCTCTAAAAGCTCATCTATCCTTTGCCTAATACTTTTATTAAAGTCTTCAGCTATACGTTTTACTTCTTCCTTATCCATATAACAAATATAGAATAAAGATAACAATATGTATGTTGATAATTAATTAAGTTATACACTTGATTATGTCAGAAAAAACAACTAACTTTACAAAATAAAAGAAAGGCTTTTGATTAATCTTTAGAGCCGTAGTTCCAAACGAAGGCGAATAAAGAAGTAGAAGTAAATATTATTTTATAAAATACAATAGGGTAAGTATGTTCAAAAGTGAACTGCTGTTGCGATAGAGTTGTTTATAGTAAGAATTATTTACCTACGTTTTCTTTTTTAGCACTACCAAAGTAGTAACCAAAGATACTTAATGCAACACCTTCTACAATACCTAAGAGGTGTATAAATATTTCCTTATTAGACTCAGGGACTTGAGTTGTAACAACAGTATATACTAAGAAAGCGAAAGCAAGTAAACCTACAATACCTGTAGCGTTAAACATCCAATCAGTTCCATACCTCCTTAAATTAACCTCTCTTCTCCTTGCAGATTCTCTGTCCCTAACCTCTATGTCGTACATGTCAACTAAATGCCTATGAGCCTGTTCTTTCTCTTCAGCACTTAAATCAGGGTCTGTATCTATAAGCTTCTTAACAACTCCTAATAAGCCTCTATCGGGTAATAAATCTCCAATAGCTTCTCCCATAGAAGACTTGCTTCCCAACAGGAATTTACCAAGCTTAGTTTCTCTAAAAGGTTTCTTATCTATCATGTACTATGTTTAAGAGTGTACTGCGTTTAAGAACTAATAAGTCCAAATAACATTAGCAGGTTTAGAAGAATCTCTATCAACATGAATAAATGTATCTGCAATACCTATTCTATTTAAACCTACTTTTAATAATGCTGTTACTATAATATGTCTTTGAGAGCTATTCGTGCATGCAATATCTGCCGCTAAACCTTTTGTATGACTTGACCCTAAAACCCCACCAACCTTACGATTATGAGCTTCTGACCTGTAGCCACTTGTTATTCTAAAGGGTATATCGCATAAAGACCTTGCTTGGTCTAATCTACTTAAAAACTCCTTATCCATAGCTTCGCCACTTCCCACCATATCAGGACTATCAAACTCAGAAAGTTTAAAATACTTCATAGAATTTTACCAATTAACATACTTGTTAGAACCATCATAAGCATCCAAAACAGTCCAAACTGAAACATATCCCAAGTAGTACCATTCTTCTTAGCGTGTAGCCATAGTTTTAATTCTATGAACTTAAACATTGCTTTATCAATTAGCTTTCTCATTTATTATCTCGTTTAATCGTTTAAGGTCTTTTCTTACTCTTTCCCTTTCTAACTTGTAATCTAATATCTCATCTTCAAGTATTCTAATGTCAGGGAATACATAGTTGTTTTGATTGTATCTTAGTCCTTGTATCTCGTTCTCTGAATCTGTTATTCTGCCTTCTAAATGTGTGTATAATAGAACAGCACTACCAACAAGAATGACTATTTGTACAAGCCATTTTATGTTTATAGATATTCCACTATCGTCATTTAGCTTAGGTAGATTTTCTCCCATTAATCTTATCCTTTAAGAAATAGAATAATTCTTTTCCTAATAGTCCAAAGAAACCACCAACAAGACCAACCAATGCGGCTTGTGCTACTCCCATAATAGTTATAGTTGAAAGGGCAGTAAAAGTAAAGCCACTAATGAATGATATTTTATTGTCAAGTCCCATAGTTAAATAGGGGCTTTTACACCCCCTTTATTAAATTAAGAATAAGTAGCGTACATTACCGCATCTTTCCATACTCCCGGCTCTGCTTGAGTTTGAAATTGATAGTAGTCAGTAGATTCGCTATAAGTATTTGTTCCTTCAGATGTTAAATTGACATTAGATAAGTTAAATGCACCTTTATTTTTATAAATTCTTATTCCCGCTTGGTCCCATTGTCCCAAACCAACCCTTGCTACAAATTTTAAGGTTGTTTGTCCTTGAGGTAATCCTAATGACCTTTCAGTATATGATGGATAAGCTCCATAAATGTCTCCTGAATCAGAAATTAAAGTCCAAGTTCCATCGTTATCCCAATATACTTGTAACCTCGTTCTACCGCCACTATAACTGTTAAGGTAATGATCAAAACGCAAAGAAATAAACTGTGTAATATTACCATCCCCTAAATACTTCATTGGCCTAAGTGTACCTGCTGTACCGTAACTATGTAAGCTGCCACTACCTGATAATGGGTAGTAATATCCGTTTGCGCGAGTATATTGCAAATAAATATCAGAGCAGTTATGTTTTACATCTGTTAATTGTGTTCCTCCTGCGGCAGAAATAGCATTTTGTATAATAGTTTTATTACTGTGAAATAAACCATACATACTTCTATTAGCGAAATCCCAAGTACCGTCAAGATATGACCTTACTCTTCCTGCGGCATGATTTGTAGAACCTGAAAACTCACTAATAATTTGGTTTGTTGCTGCGGTTGCGTCCCATATTCCACGAGGTGTGTCTTGTGAAAAATAATCATTATTAAAAGCTAATGGATAAGAACCGTAGTCATTCAAAGCAATAATAATACCCGTTGTATTAATTATAGGGTCTACATATATAACTATACCATCACTAACATAATCGCCTATAGCCAAAGGAACTAATCCACCACCTGAACTATTAGTCCCTATCATTTTACTGTTAAACATAGTTTTGTTTTTTAAAGGTTAATATCAAACAATACCACTGCTTTTTTAGTAGATAATGCGTTTATTTCTGCTTCAATAGAATCACTTTTTGTTCTTATTGCCGCTCTTTCATCTTTAATTGATTGAGGAACTTCCGCACCTGTATCTGCATTTCTTACAATGTACCAATCCGTTTGTGATAACTGCGAACTTGCCATAGATTTTAAATCAGACACCTTATTAGCTTTTAATTCCACTAAAGTTTGCTTAATTGGTTTTTCAATTACATCGTAAGTGTAAACATCTCCATCTAATTTAATAGGGGATAATTCTTCTATGCGAAAATCATAATCAGGTGTAACTACATCTTTAAAACCAATTTTAGCAGCTTGTTTGTCGTCTAATAAAGCCCAAACAATTCCATCGTGTTTAAAGTTTTTTGGATATTTAGAGAATAATTTAATTTCTCCATTTATTTCTATTGCTTTCATAATTATGCGGGTTGTGAAATTGTTATATAAAAATCTTGATTAGGAAAGTTTCCTGTAGCAAATACTTGAATAAAGTTGCTTACTGTTTCATCGTATTCTCCTGCTATAACATTATAAGTAGATGTTGCAGTACCACCAAAACCAAGTGAACCACCGCCTGTAAATACCGCAGTTTTAGTACTACCTTGTTTTATTCCAAGACAGTTTAATACGTTCCCTGTTCCCGGTAAAGTACCTATGTGAATAGCCTCAGGGCCAAAAGCTAAAGTACTATCAGTTGTTTGTGCATTAAATTCAGGGTCTAACATCTCATAGTCTACACCATCGTCTGCAATAGATAATGTTACATCTCCCGATGTTCCACCGCCACTAAGTCCTTCTCCTGCGGTAACTCCTGTAATATCTCCACCGAATCCATATAATTCAGTAAAGTTGTCGTTTGCTTTGTCAAATGCGGTTCTTAATGGGTCTCCTGTACCATCGTTAGCAACCGTTCCGATATTAATTGTTTGTTGTGCCATTTTGTTTTTTTATTATTAATAAATTGTTTGGTCTGCGGTTATAAATGTTTCATCTGCGGACTCTAAAGTAGAACTTGCTCTAATAAAGTTTCCGTCTACGTTGTAAGGATAATTAGAACCCCAATGAATATTGTTTTCATCTTTGGTAACTCCCCACCAACTACTTTCGTAGATTATTCCCCAAAATATGCTGTTTGCCATCTTTGTTTATCTTGTTTAAGTAAGCTTCAAGCTTTATTATATTACTGCTTTTTGGCTTATATGTTTTAATTTCCTTTTTATCTACAGAACCCATGAATGAAAGTTTACATCTTTATCAGGGTACATCTCTCCATTAGTAGATTGATTGTACTCAGGAAATAATTGACTATAGAAACCCATATAATCTACAAATCTTCTTGTATAAAACTCTGCAGTCTCAGTAACCTTATTTAACATCATGTTCATTTCTTCAAGCGAAATAGTTTCCGAGTTCTCTGAACGATGTTTGTAAACCCCTCCGTTATTAATCTGATACATCGCAAAAGGAAGGTAGTTGCTTTGAGTGAACCATATAAGCATAGGCTTGATATAATCATCCAATAAGTTTTTATAGTTTGCATTACCGACATCTGATATAGTTCCGTTTAATATTAAAGTTTGTAGTTTATTGTATAATTTACCACCCAAGTAATTTTGTATATGAGTGTCTTGAGCTACCTCAATGAATTGTATAATTTTATCATTATCCACATTTCCATCAATAATGGACTTGCGTTTAAGTTCTTCTAATCCTATAAATAGAGCTTTGTTTGCCATGTTAATTATTTTTTATTTGTTGGATAAGCTCCTCCATTCTTCATATCAGAAGGTCTAACTCCTACCTCTGTTGGGTTAGTAGGTTCGTTAAATCCATCTTTCTTTGCATCTGAAGCCTCTACCTCAGTATCATCACTCACCTTCTTTTTATAAACTCTTCTTTCCCATAGATGCTTGCAATTAACCCCTCCTTTGTAAAGAAACAGGCTATAGTTTTGCTTCTTATGACCAAGTTCTTTATTAGCACCTTTGAAAGACATCATGCCAATATCTTCCTTTCTAAACACTATTTTCTTCTCAGTAAGAGCCTCCATTTTTTTGCAGAACTCTCTGCTACCTGCACTCTTCCTTACAGGTGCATAAGCATATCTTACTTTAAATCCTGCATTATCTTGCTTAGAATCTTTGTTGGGGTTAGCATCATTTTTAGACACCTTAGCTAAAGTTGTTTTAAGCTCTTCTAAGGAGGTTTCTGTTCCGTCTAATACTTGCGTATCAACAAGCTCCCATTCATCACTTATAACCTCTCCATAGTCCTCTAATTGAGAATACATATCTTCTCCTTCTTCATCAGAAAAGTCCTCTAATGAAACAGGCTCTTGAGATGATAAGTTTTCACTTTGTTTCTCACCTGTCTCTTCTTCTTTTCTAACTTTAGTAGATATATTGTCTAACTCTGTAAACTCAATTGGTTGTAGAGTAATAAAGTATAGGTTTAAGAATATTCCGTTGAAGTTTAATAATTCACTAAACCCATCTATTAAAGCTTGCTGAAATGGTCTAATAACAACATTATCCATGATAATAGAAGCTGTTCTAAGCTCTTCTGCATTGTTACCAAAACCTGTGTTATCTTTAATGCCCATAAGGATAGGCGAAACAATTCTATGACCCATCATAATCTTCTCTCTACTCTCTGTAGATAAGAACTGATATTGAGCATGTGCATCAGGTAAATGAATAGGCTCTAAGTCTGCTTTAGTTTCAGCACTATCGTTAAACGTAAGTATAAACTTACCTGCATTAGAAGTACCACTAAATTTATCATATATTCTTCTCTCTAATAACTCTTGAGTTTCTTCATTTGGAACTCCATTATTAAAGTTGATTAACAAGGATGGCTGTAAACCATTCTTAATGTTGTTTATATGGTAATTAGATACCTCTTCCTCTAAAGAGCAGTATTGTAGACAACCATTATAATCTACAGGTGCATAGTAATAGAAACCTGACTTATAAGGCTTAATTACAAACATCTCAATAGAGTCTGATTTAGAACCATTACCAAAAGTTGGTATTCTTTTAGGTTTATCAGAAGGTTTTATATCACACCATTTAGGATGATAGTAGTAAGCTTTTATTTGACCATCAGTAGCTTTCTCAGCTCTTAAAGTTTCCATTGGAAAGTGCAATATTTTTACTATACTTGTCTTGTCTTTATTATATACAATCTGCATAGCGGCTTGACCAAGCATCTTGTAATCATTAACCACTCTTTTAACCTCTCTCGGTTTAAGAAGTAGCTTCATCTTAGCGTACATCTCAGGCTTAACATCAGAGTCGGTAGCATCTAACCCTCTTCCATAAATCATCTCAACAATCCCATTAATACAACCTGAATTAGTTGGACTACCTAAGTATCTTTCAATTAATGTATCAAAGTAATCATTGTTCTCTCCATATTGAACCCAATCCTTACCATAAACCTCTTTTATCTCAGGAGCAGCATACCCTGAAAGATTAACAACTCTTACAGAACCATCACTAAATTTCTTAGTTGGTCTTACGTTGTTATTTAATGTTATTTTTCTCTTAGCCATAATAAACTTTATAATATGATATAGTCGCTTGTTGTTGAACTATATTCTTCATACTCATTTGTATTCAAAGTATGCTTAACAGTCTTATTTGTTTGTGCAGTTGCATAAGCTTTATCTCTAAACCACAACTCACCACCTTTTGTAAATTCTAAATAATATCCATAACCCTCTCTTAAAATAGAAAAAGTTATATCCATGTAAACATAATTACTATTGTCATTAGGTACTTCAGCAACTATGCCTGTTATAGTTTCAGATATGTTTGTACCATCTTCAGTTATTACCAAAGTAACATTATCAAAGTTAGCCTCCTGTGTAGGGAACTCTCTTGGTACAATTGCAATTATCTGAGATTCTGTATCAGGTAATAATCTTATCATATTATGATAACTGAAAAGTTGATTTTTGTTTTTATTTTGACACGCTTATAAAAGAAAAGAGATGGAAAGAAATTAATCTAACCATCCCTCTACTATGTTTAATTATGTAGTAGGTTTAAGAACCTTACACAACTACAAATCCAACTGCTGTAGGAGTATCTCCTAAGAAGTTAGCAGGAACTCTTTCCATAGCTGTCAAAGTAAGTGTATAACCACTTAAATCAGACATTGCAGTACCTGTAACAATAGTACCACCTGTTACTTCCGCACCATGCTCTAATCCTGCTAAAAAGTAGTTTCCATTGTAATCTTCAATAATTACATGAGGTCTTCCATAAGATAAGATTTTAAGCTCTTTGTGGTCGGCAATAGTTAATTTCTTTAAAGTTACTTCAATTACTTGCTCAAATGCAGTCGTTCCTGTATCTCTACTTGATTGAATGTTTTGAGTAAAAGAAGAAGCTCCCTTAATTTCATACTTATATGCGTTTGGTGTTCCTGCTACTGCATCAATTACATCGGTATTAGTTACATCATAAGTGATTGCTCCTAAATCTCCGTAATTAACAAAATACAAGTTTTTTAAACCACCAACGCTATCTTTGCAAGGTTCTACCCTTCCTGCTGTTAAATCACAAGCCATCTGTTATATATTTTGAGGTTAATTAAAAAAGGGCAGGCAGGCTTTGTGGCTTACCTACCCTTTCTATTTATTTATTTATTAATTAAGAGTAAAGAACGATGTCAGCTCCGATTCCGTATTGTACTCCACTTGTCATACGCATTACCACACGCACATTCTGACTTCCGTCTAAATCTGCCATGTCAATAACTTTTACTAAGTTATGGTCAGATAACAAACCTGTTCCGAAGAATAAGTTAGATTTCTCAGCAGCCATTGCTTTGTTGTCAGCTAATCCGTTAGCAACAAAGATTTTTACACCATCAAAAGATAATGCTCCGTTGTTCCACCATTGTGTTCCTTGTGCATTTGTACCATTAGCACCTAAGCCTGCAGCTCCAAATCCACCTAAAGCTCTTACATAAGCTCTTGCGATGTTTTGAGACACATATAAATATAAGTCTTCTTTTCCGTAAACAGCAGATGGAATAGCATCTACAATTTTTCCTAACTCATCAATTACGTTAGCAGCAGTAACAGTAGTACCAACTACATCAATTACATCAGCATCAGCAGTAGCTAAAGTAACTAATCCGTCAAATTCTCCTGCAGTAGCATTAGTTCCTGACCAAATAGTAGACTCAGTTTTTTCTGCAACTTTAGCAGCAACATGTGCAACTAAGAAATCTTGGAAAGATGGAGGTAAGTTGTCAAATGCAGAATATCCCATAGAAATTGCTTCCCAATCAGATACAAAGTCTTTTTTACATAACTGTAAGTTTACTTGAAACTCTTCAGGTTGTAAGATTCTTTCAGTTAATGTGATAGTTGAAGTTGGGTCGAAATCACAAGAAGCATTTGATAAAAGTGCATCTGTAGATAATTTCTTCATTACCTCTTTGTACTTCACATTTGGTTTTACTGTAATTCCACCATTCTCAATGGTAGAAGCAGATAATAAAGCTGCAGAGATATATTTTCCTGCAAATTCACCTGCATAAGTAGTAGTGATGTCAGTAGTTGTAGCCATTTTTAGTTTATTTTATTGGTTTTATTTATTTACTAATTTTTGATAACACAGAATCAAATGTTGTCTGTGGTCTTTTTTGTCCGTAAAGATTTACTTGTCTTTTCTCTACCATTGCTTCAGGGTCGTGAGACATAGGCTGTGCGGCAGGTTCTTGAGCAGATAATTCTTCTTTTACTTCTTCAGCTAATTCAGCAGGTACTTCGGCTTCAGCTTCTGTAGACATATTCTCCATAATGGCATCATACATAGCTTTCATCTCAGCAACAGCTTTAGCTAACTCTTCTTTTGTAGCAAACTTTTCTCCTTCTTCTGCGATGTCTTCTACAACATCTTCTACTGCATCTTCTGCAGGCATTTCAGCAAGGTCTTCGTTTACCACTTCTTCCTGAGCTGCTTCTAATTGAACTTCTTCCTGAATTTCAGGTTGAGTTTCAACAGACTCTTCGCTTAGGAAAACATTCTTTAGTTTTTCAACGATTTCTGTGGCTTTCATATATTTAATTGTTAATTAATTACAATATGTTATGATAACTAAATTAGTTATCTTTGTTGTATTTTTAAGGACTAACCCCTAACTCCAACTATCTTTCTACCCTCTTGTTTAGGCTTTTCAGCTTTAACTTCTGCTTTTTCAATTAGAGGTTTAGTTGATTCATCTTTCTTCTTACTTGATTTACTTTTCTTGTTAAACATATTATTCGTTTATTTTAGTTACACTCCCTATTCCTTGATTAATTATATTTCCCTTACAGCATTTTCTTGAGTAAGTTCCATTGTCGCATAGACAAGCTCTGTTAGATGACTTTGGACTTGTCCTACTTGGAGTAGCTTTCATTTTATCACGCATAGCTTTGTGTTTTTTGTATAAAGTATATTACATCCCATATTTTAGCAGTACCTCCGTGTGCTTGTATATTAAAACTTGCACCATTAGTAACAAAGTCTTGGTCTGTGTAGAACTGTACCAATCTATGTACGTTTTGTTCTGTGTCGTTTCCTTTGTAGAATCCTAATGCCATATCTATTCTGTTTAAATCTCCACCTCCACTCATAGAGAAATCTAAATGTGTTTGGTTTGCATTGGCAGCAGACATCTTAAACACTACACTTACAACATAAACATCGTTTACATTAGTAGCTATTATTTTCTTTGTTGCAGAATTGTAGTATTCTAATCCCGCTTGGCTTCTAATTACGTTACCGCCATTATTAGGCATTGTAACAGTAACTTGGTCTAATAATTGAAGTTTGTTTAATGAAGTATATTGTGTGTCATCATATCTTACCCAACCTAAACCACTACCAATTCCACTCTGAGGATAAACTCTAACATTCTCCCCATTATAACCCATATAGAGACCTGTATCAGAAACCATCATAGCTCCTTGTTCTATATTCACATCAGCTATCTTAGCATCTGTTTCCCTTTGAACATGTACTTTATAAGAAGTATTTCTAACCATCTATCTCTTTTAATTTACTGATTGCCCAATTAACGCCTGCAGAACCACCCCAAGCATCCCACATAATACCACCACAACCTTCTGTGTATGGCACATCTTTGTTTTGTTGGTGTCTTTTAAATGAAGCCATTCTTGCTATTGTAGACCTACTTAAGGGTTCTTTATTAGCTAATTGACTTGCTCTTGTCCAACCTACAGAAGTTCCACATGAAGAACCATTGTCTTTCTTCCATTTTAAAGCTCTCTTAGCGTTGTTTACAGCTCCTTGAGGGTAATCAGTATATGACTGCAATTCTACTCCCTGAGCCTCTAAGAATGACTCCTCAAGTGCATATACTTTAGCTAAAGCTTCCATTTCTGCAAAGTCTTCTTCAACTGACTCATTAGGTCTGTTTTTAGAGTTGTCTGCAAAGAATCCCTCTATGCTAAAACCTTTTACTTTACCTGACTTAACAAACTCTTCCCAAATTTGGTCATTGTTTACTTTAACAGATACCATCCAAGTACCTACAGGTACATTAAGGTTATATTTTTTGCTTTTATCCTTCTCTAAGTCTTCTACTATCCAAGACTCAACTACAGACATTCCACTTAGTTCGACATCATGCTCCAATGTTGAATTGTTTTGTTTACCTCTCGATAAAAACAACTCTGAAGCTTTTCTAACGGTATCTTCACTAAAGAAAATATAATATTCCTCTTCTCCATTAGTCCTATATATTTTTTTATTAGGTATGAGAGCAGCACCCATAAGGATTCTCTTCTCAGTATCTACTTCAGCCAACTTAACTTCATGGCTGTTCAATGCTATAAAGTCTTCTTCTATAGCGGGGTTCTCAACAATAGATATGGCTTCTATTCCACCAAACTCATTGTCTTCATCTATATATAATTCAATAGTCCTCATAATGTGATAACTTTATTTATCGTTTTTGTTTTATTTAACCCAAACTTGCTGTTCCAACAATGTTTCTATCCATCTCCTGTGCTGTAGATACATCTTTAGATACTACATAAGCTTTTACAGGTTGACTAAATTGACCTTGTACTGCTGAAGCTAATTGATTACTTGCAGACTGACCTACTATGTTGAAGTCAGGTGGTTGTATAGATGGTGCTGAGACAGCTCCACCTGAACCTCCTTTTGGAGATGGTACTTGTGTTTTAAGTATGTTTTTAACTTGTATAAATCCCATTGCACCAACCGCTGCTGCCTGAGCTATATTCCAAGGACCATAAGGTTTAGCTCCTAAAGCCGCTGTAACAGCCTCATAAGTATTCATTGTAGCCATAGCAACTGCAACTGCTTTACCTATAGCAGAGCCTTCTCCTGCAATAGCTATAATAGCTTGTCCAACCTGATTAGCAATAGCAAGTTTAGCTCTTTCTGCATCTTCAAAAGCCTTTACTCTTTTCTGATTTAAAGCTTCAGTTTCATTAGCTATTTGTTGGTCTTGTATAAATGTGTCTTGACCTGCTGCTATTCTTGCGTCTCTTTCAATTCTTATTAAATCTATCTTTTGTTGAGTCTTCTCTTGTTCTAATTCAAAAGAAGCATCTATCTTGTTTAATTCATTTGTAGATAAATCAACTTTTGATTTTATTTCAGATAATACCCTGTCGTTTAATAAGCTTTCAAACCTAAGATTCTTTTGTCTTTCTAATATAGAAGATTCGTTATCAGATGCTGTATTAATTGCAGAAATTACATTATTATGCTCTTGATATGCGTTAGCTTGAGAGTTAAGGAATTTAATAGTAGCATCTGCTCTTTTCTTTTCATCCTTCTCTTCTGCTATGTAATTTTCATATCTAATCCTTTGTTTATCAATAAAGGTATTGTATCTAATTCTTGCATCAACGATAGCAGCCTCTCTTCTTATTTCTATAAGCTCTTCTTGAGTGGTTCTCTCATCTTGCAAGGACTTTTGTCTATATCTTTCCTCTAATTGAGTTAAGTCTAATATACCTTCCTTAAATAACCTTTCTCTTTCCTTTGCAGCCTTAATTTCTTTAAATGTAAGGTCTACTCCCTCGTTCTTTTCTCTATTTAATACTCTTAAAAGCTTAGATTCATCTAAGTATAGTTGATTTAAGGTTAAATTAAGGTTAGTAAGTTTATCTTTTTGCTCTAAAGTAGAAAACCCTTGTGCTAATGTTTCAGCTTCAAGAGCTTTTATCTTTTCTCTCTCTGCATTTTGAGCTATCCTTACTTGTATTAAATCTCTCTGAGCATCTATACCTACTTTAACAATTTCGTGATTTTCCTTTTCTAAATCGTTTAAGCTATTCAAGTAGCCTGATAATTCACTAAAGTTTCTTTTTAACGCATCTATATAATCTTGGTCTCCATAAGCAGCTCTGCTTAAAAGGTCAAGTTTAGTAGCTTGTTCGTTTAATGTCTTGTTTAAATCTTCAGTAGCATCCTTAGCTTTCTTTTGAGATAGACTATATTTTTCTATAAAGAATATCACCAATTGAAACGCTATCATTAACCCACCTGCACCAAGCATTTGTTTGCCTAAACTCGCAAAAGTATTTTTTAGTCCTCCTGACTCTACAATCAAAGAAGTAAAATAATGACCTAATTGAGAAAGGTTGTTTGCTACAGCGGTAAATCCATAGTTAGCATCAGAAATAGTCCTACCAACTTCGACAAGTGTTTGAGCTGCTAAACCTGAGTCATTTCTTAAACCTTTAAATCCTTTACCTAAACCATTAACGCCTACTGTAGCAGACTGAAGAGCCTTACCTTGAAGCTTAGTCATCTCTAAGTTAAGCTGTTCTATCCTGTCAGTAAACATCATGTACTGAATAGATGTAGAAGCTATAGCTGCTCTATTTTTAGTTAAAGCAGCTATTTCATCCTTTATAACTTGCTCAGTTCTATTAAATGCAGGATTTAGAACCCCTACTATTGTAGACCCTAAGTTCTTTTTGGCTTGGTCAAGATTCTTTATGCTTGTTGTTAGGTTGTCAATTTTTATCTTGCCTTCTCCAAAATTAACCTGTATGTTAATTATTTTGTTTAAGTCCGCCATTAGTTATATGTTTTATATCTTTGTAGTCTTTGTTTTAGTTCTTTGTATGTTATAGGTGCTTTATACTTACCCTTAGCTAAGTCTATGTCTTCATCTCCAATTAACCAATCAGAGGCATTTAGTAAGTCTATTATATTCTTTATCATGTTATAAGTCTTCTATTAGTTCTAATTGGCTATTACCATTCATCAAGTTAGATGTTACTGAGTTTATTTTGTATCTCTTGTCGTTTATAACCACCCTATCATTAAGTTTGTATTTAGAGAGTACTTTAATTGGTAATAAAGCGTTTATCTTAGTTATCCTGTTATACTGATTAAACACAGACTCTATGTAAGTCTTATAATAGTTTTCAAATAGAGAGTTATAGTTAAACACCAAATTAAACTCATCATTTTCAGCATCAAAGTTTAGTGTTTGTGTCTCATCTGAATTTACATTACTCGGTCTATTATATGTTGCAGGACTTGCTTGAGTAATACCATCAGCACTTCTAAAATATATATTCTTAGTCCCTACAGTCTGATTAACATTAAAGAAAAGTAATGGACTCCCCTTTATCTTATCTTCATTTTCACTAACAAACCAACCATAGCATGCGTTAGTTTCAGAATCATCAAAAGAATCAGTTAGTCTTTCATATATAACTTTTTCAAATGGTAGTGTAATATTATAGTCTTCACCATCTATATATTCTCCATTTATAATAACATTAAACTCTTCAGAGCCAAAATATTGTCCATTCCTTTCACTAAACTCTACAGATAAAAATGTTGATGGGTTTCTAAAGTCAAAGTTTATATTACCATACAGGGGAACTCTTTCTATGTCAGAATCATCTACCTTTACATATTTAGATATATTATGAGTGTTATATGTAGCATAAAAGTTATCTAAGGTATCTACCACAATAGTGTCTGAGTCGTTTACATAGGCTGTTAAATTAAACATCTTAAATAAACCTGTAAGTAGGTCTATTATTTTTAAGTCGGGTACTTGGTTAGTCATAATAACATCACCAATCATATCTTGAGCTAAAGCTTCGTAGTTTTGTTCATTTAAACACTCTAAATCTCCTCCTCTTCCAATATAATATGTTCTTATGTACCATTCAGCATCATAAAGAAGAAAACCACTATCACCTTTGGTACTTATCTGAACCTGCACCTCAAAATCTCTACTACTTTGACCTGAAGGAGTTGTCATTTCTACTGTAGCTACTTTAACTCCCTTAACATTAGTTTCTTCAAACATTATAGTATCAGATACTAAGTCTAATATCTTATAGCTGTATTCAGCGTTTAAATCATCAGGAGTAATTGTTAATTGAGCATCTCCATCTACATAGTCTTCTAAGTTTGAATATGTAGAGGTGTATGAAAAGTAATTATCAGAGAAAAAAGCCTCGCCAACTCCCGCTTGTTCTGACGGACATGGTAAATTTTCACTATTTAAAGACCAATTAGATACAATCATATCAGACTCATCTTCAGCGTAGGATATTTGACCTGCAGCTCTATGTAACCACATATACAAATCATTAAATACAGAGCTATTAAAGAAGTCCCTTGAAAATGTAAGTGGATATTTAGCTTCTATAGCCTCTATAATTCTAATAAGTCTAATAGCAGGTTTTAAATCTTGCTGATAAGCACCTTGTTCAGCCAAAGCAGACCCTATGTTAGCATAGTTGTCTATAGGTGTGTAACCTGCATCAGAATCAAATATAAACCTTCTTTTAGGGCTAAGTAGTGGATAAATAACCGCAGCAGCATCTCCGTTAAAAGACAAACCTGTTTCTAAGCCTTGTAAGACATTATTATAAGTCCACTCATGGTTATAGTCGGATAAATCTAAATTCTTTAACTTATCGTCTCCTAATATCCTTGAAAGCGACACTGTAGACCCAAAGAAAGTTAATTCATAAGAGTAAGGTTTATTATTCTTCATTTTAACCTTATTCAGCCTTATACTACCTTTCCTAAAAGGAGAGTGGTTTAGTTCAATGACAGCCTGACTCCTAAATCTTGCATCATAACCATTTTGTATAGCGTTGTTATAGTAGTGTTTAAATATCTTATTGTTTATTTTAGATGCAGGAACATTGAATGTCTGAGAGTAATCTGTAAATATCTTAGATATATCCCTTACATTTTGAATAGATGAGGTAAGCTGAATACTTTCATCAGCAAACATCTCTACCCTTTGTCCATCTACATAAAGCTGTATAGTCTGCATTTATCTTATGTTGTTTATAGTGTCAAAAGCATATTCAAATTCTATAGAATAGTCTATAAGTCTATCTGTAACAGATTTCTTGAATGTTAATGATTCTGTCTTAGGGTTTATAGGGTAAACTGTTCCGTTTTCATGAATCCAAGCATTTTCAGATAACAACAACTCCTTTATAACATCATTAAATCCTTCATCTACAAATCCTGTATTCATAGTAATAGAATCTTTTGAGTTTACAGCGTATCTTTGGTTTTGCGGCATTGATGTCTTATAAGAAACATCAGAATCCCCAATTACAAGTGCATTTGACTTATATCCATCAGACATTACTTGATTAGAGTCATTTCTTCTTTTGAAGAAGTATATTCCTTGTATTACTCCATATTTGTTAACAAAAGACACCTTAAATGGCTCATATTTGCACTCTGTAAGGTATTCTATGTTTACAGTCTTAGTGTTATTATGTACATCCGTTATAACAACGGTATCAGGGTCTCCTACGGTAGTAGCATTAAATACATACTGAGCAGAGCCTGCCCCAATAATATAATTAGAGTCTGCGGTTATAGCAGTTGTATCAGCCGTGAAGTTTGTAGTGTCAGCAGTAAGAAGAGTTAAACTTGCTCCAAATGTCTCAGAAAGTAGTAAAACATTACTTTTATAGTAGTCTATTTGATAAACTCCTTCATATGGGTCTACAAATACAGGTATGTAAGGTAAATCACCACTTTTAACATACATTTTAGTATTTGACTGCAATAATATATATGGAAGCTCAGGATTTATTTCATCTTGGAAATATCCATAACCATCTAAAACTATTCTTTCATCAGAAATAGTATCGGTTGAGTCATCATCAAAAAGCCTTGTTATAGTCCACTCCACCCATGATGATTGAGTTATATTATTATAATCACCTGTAAAGTTTATATTTATATAATCTCTTACGAGTTCAGCTATTTCAAATACAATAACATCTTCATTTGTCTTCTTTTCCTTGAATATAGTGTAGTTAGCGGTAGCGGGCTTAGAGCCATAATTCCCTGTATATATCCAAAGTTGTAATGTTGCGTTTACTATTGTTGCCATATCTTGTTTATTGTTATTCAGGACAATTTAAAGTGAAAGCCCATCCTGTTCCACTCATTGGAGCATACACTTTTACTGTTGCAGTTGTTGTCGCTGTAGTCTTATTAAATGTCACACTACCCGAACCTAAGCCTTGTATTGTTGATGATGGGTCTCCGTAGGTAGCTAAAGCACTATTTAGTTGAGTTTGATAGAAAGCATCACCCCTATAGCCCGTGTCAATTACAACTGAACCATCAAATTCCACCACAAATCTATCAGGCACAGAATACGCATCGTAATCCAATGTAACAACTCCTGTGTCTGAACCTAATGTTACATTCTGAATAGTTGGATAAGAAGTCCCTCCTGAATAAGATGAACCTGCTCCACATGGTATGGTTGGTATAGCGGTTGGGCAATTAAACTCTAACGAATAGTTGTCATTTACTAATGGCGCTAAAACATTTAAACTAACCAATGTTGGACTTGCAGAAGTCTTATTTATTGTTAATGTTGTATCTTTAGTAGATGGGCTACCTGTGTTTATGTCAGATGGATTTACTCCTGCAGCAATTAAATCTGCGTCATAAGTGTTTAATCCAATATATCCTGTGGTAGCAGTATTACCATCCCAATCTAAAGTAAAATTTACAGGAACATCATTACCACCAATAACTATGTCAATATCACCAACCTCACTTGTATTTAATTGATATATCCTATCTCCAACATCAACACCTGTTAGCCAAGTATCTCCACATGATACATTAGTTACAGGGGTAGGTGTAGGTACGGGTGCATCATCTGAGTTTACCGTTAAGTAAAATGGACTTCTTGCATTTAACTTCTTCATTATTTAACGTCTTTTAAATATCCTTGTAATGTGTATTCTATATCTTCTCCGAAAGCCTCTAATATTTCATCTCCGAAGGTGTCTTTTATGTTGTTATAAACTATATCTATTAGCCCTGTACCTTGATAAGCATTTTTATTTGGGAAATCCTTTATAGTACCTTTTTCTCCTATAGACCTTGCTATTGCCCAAGCCGCCCCCCTCATTTTGTAATCGCTTGCAGTAGTAAACCTACCTTTAGAATCTCTAAGTGTAACGCCCTTTGCTTTCATCCACCTATATATAGCTGTTGAAGGAGGTGGTGTCTTCCCTGCCGTTCTACCATCATTAATAGCTGTAATATATCTTTCCCCTAAAACACTTAACTCAGATTGTAACTGACCAATAGTTACACCATACTCAAGACTTCTTGAAGCCTTACCTGAAGCATAAGTACCATCAGCCTTTAACCTCTTCCTATACTCCCTAACAAATAGCTCCCCATATAGGTTTAATAACCTTTTAAGGTTAACATATCTGTTATCTTCTAACATATACTTATGTCATTAGGCATTTCAATAAGAATATCTGCTCCCCAACCCGCTAATTCATTCTCAAACCTATCCATGAACGGCTGTACAGACACATCCTCTACAACCTGCAACTCATTAGTAAACAAAGTACCCCTTCTTAACTGACTCACAACATCATTTACAACCTGCAACTGAGTGTTTAAGATGTCCTGCATGTTGTCATTACCATAAAACTCATCATCAGGACTAACATTTTTGTTATAGTCTACAATGTCTACACATAGCAATTGCAAAGTAAAGCTTATCGTGTGTTCTTTAATGGTTGCGTTAGAGATGTTTAAGTGTGAAAGTGGAAATATAGTTGTCTTATCCAAATCCACTTTTGTAATATCCCCATAAGTTACAGAAAAGACATTAGGGTTAGCTCTTAACCTCTCCTTTATCTTGTCTAATATGTCGTAAAACTGTGTCATCTTTTATTGTTTATATGCCTTTTTAATGGCATCTGCTTCTAATTTATTCTTCTCCTTCTCAAACTCAAGCCATATTAGGCATTGTTGTAATGGAAGCTTGGTAACTTCTGAAATCCTTCTGACATCTCCTTGTGCAAGTCCATAAACACTTTGATACCATCCCCACTTCTTTCCAAATCCTTGTTCTGCGGTTGCGATTCCTGCATCCCCTCCACTTGATTCTGTAAATAGTGCATCATATAACTCGATAATTTTTTCCCTAAACGATAAAAAAAAACCACAGCACCTAATGCAACTCCCACAGGTGCATCCTTCATTATCTCTGCATACTTATCAGAACCCTCATAGTCCTCTATAACATAGAAACCTTTCTTCCCTGCTACAATTGGTCTGTATAGAACAGCTAAAGCCTTGTGCATATTCTGCCAATCACCAATATACTTCTCTACATCAACATACTCCCCAAAGCTTATATCGTCTAACTTAGGTATAAACCCAAACTCTGCAGACACACCATCACTACCTGTCATAGTAAATCTCTGTATTAAAGGTGTATATTCACTAAAACACTCAGATATTTGCCTTATAACACTTTCAAACATAGATATAGGTAAACCATAACTATCCTTCAAAGTAAGTCCGCAGAATATCTCTAATGACTTTAGATTTAAAAACTCTATTGCTTCAGGTGTCTCCTTATCCTCTATACCATCTAATATCTTCAAATACTTCTGATACTGATGCAACTTAATAGCCTCTAAGGCTTGAGGAACTTTTAACTCTAAATCAATTACATTACTCATATAATACTTCTATATATAGTATAACTAAAATCTATAAATATGTACCACTTATTAATATATTTTGTATATTGCATTATGAAAACTTGTACAAAATGTAATATAGAAAAGCCTTATATTGACTTCTATAAAACTAAGAGGGCTAATGATGGACACCATGCAAGATGCAAGCAATGTCAAAAACAATATAAAGCAGAAAATACGCACAAGTGGATAGAATATAGAGAGAAAAACAAAAAAAGATATATAGAATATAGAAAAAGCAAAAGAGAAGAAAAGAAAGATTATGACAGTAAATATAGAAAAGATAACAGGGAAAGATTAAATAAAATAAAAAGAGAGTATAGAAGAAAAAAAAGAATAGAAAATCCTTTATTCAGACTCAAGGGAAGGATTAGAGCAAGATTATATTCTGCTATTAAAAGCAAAAACTATGAGAAGAAACACTCAACAATAGATTATTTAGGCTGTTCATATAAATTTTACCAAGATTACTTACAGAATAGATTTAAAGATGGCATGTCATGGAACAATCATGGAGAATGGCATATAGACCACATAATACCATTAGCATCTGCCAAAACAGAAGAAGAACTAATGAATCTATTTCACTATACTAATACACAACCCCTTTGGGCAAAAGAAAATCAACAGAAAGGAAATAAGATAATATAAATATTTCTTATAGTTAATCTGTTTACTATAAATAAATACAATCACAAAAGAGTGGTTTATAGTGGAACAAATTCCTGTTTTTTAGTTATCTTAGTATAACAGTTGGAAATCTGTATAAGTTCCCAAACTTGTGTCATAATTGTTAGGCACTTGGTTCAGTTAAATTCAGCTTAGGAATTGCGGTAGTAAGAACAATCTTCTTTTATATCTTTTGATGCACCCCACTACCATTCAACCTAACCACCATGCAGCCATACAGTCTATTGGCACAGACAACCATTAAAGATATTAAGGGGGTGCTTCACAACTCTTTCCTACTTCTTTATTACCTGCTGAGGTTTTCATATCTGTTTGAATTTATTGAATTGGGGTAATTAATCCCCTAACTTTTCATTTTACGTTGAATTCATAGAATTGATGTAATTAACATAGATATTATTTATATTACGTTAACCTTTCATAAATATATCTTATACTTAATCTAAGGCTATTTAGAGCGTGTTTAAGAGGGTTTAGTGTGTGTATAGGGTTAATGTATATTGAGTTAATAATAGTTTGTTACACCTATCCTATCTACTACCTATGAGAATAAATAACTTACAAAAAATACCCGTTAAAAATAGGGTATAAAAAAAGGCTAAATTAATAGCCTTATAAGTGGTTAAATTGTAGGTGTTTAATTAAGTACTCATGTATCTTAATGCTTCCTTTTTAGTATCAAAAAATTGCATTTCGTATAGGCTTGCTACTTTATATACTCCATGTATATATGTAAGGGTTTGCCCTCCTTTTGTATACGCATACCCACAACACAAAGCGTATTTTGTTGGCTTATTGTCTTTGGTATAGAATTTAGGTTCTTTGTTCATGGTATCATGTTTTATAATTATTCTTTTAAATATTCTCTAAAGTGCTTTAAAGCTACCTTTGTAGGCGTGTCAGGTGAGTACCTGAACTTTCTTAAATATCCGCCTTTTATCTTAGTTAATGATTTTAACCCGTGGTAATATGATACGCAAATATCATTATAATATGTTTCCTTTATTAGCATAATTTATTCCTCTATTTGTTCGTTAATAGCATCGGCTATTTCATAAAAATTAACATCGTTTAAAAACGCCATAGCATAATCAAAAGTAAGTTCGTTTTCACACTCAAGATATTCTTTTGCAAGTTCCTCAATATGGTGTGCCTCGATAGGGTATTCAGTTTCATAGCCGTCAAATAGTTCTAAATTAACACGCCATGTTGCATAGTTTGTCCACCCGTTGTATTTTCTTTGTTCCATGATAATTAATTTAAAATTATTAAAGTTGTTTTTGATAGTTTACTAAAGAAATACTTTTTTATATATAGTATCTCGGGTTCGTTTGTTAGGTGCATATTTTCCCCTACTAATAAAGCGTATTTTTTGCGGGTTCGCATAAGCCTCTTTGCTTGTTGTATGGTTAACATCTTAGGCAATTCCTTTTGTACCTCGTTTAAGTAGTAATTTTGTTTAAAGTGTAGCATTTTATTTGTTTTTTAAGTTAACATAATAGATTGAAAGGTTTACGATATTAATAGCCCCTAAAATACCTATTGTAAGGGGGTGGAAATTATTAAATAAACCATAAATAAAAATTAGTACAATAATTAAAGTAAGAATAAGATTTTTCATTTTGTTTTTGTTTTAATGTTCCTGACAAATGTAGGGCAAAAAATAAAGGGCGCAAGAATTTTAACACTTTTTAACACTTTTTAACATTTCATTAACATTTGTAAGAAATACCCTACAAACAGAGAAAAGTAAGAATTTTCTTACCCTACTATGTTTAATGACCTACTATGTTTAAGAAGATGGTTTACCCCCTACTCGGTTTAAGAGAAAAGAAAAACCCCTACTCGGTTTAAGAGTAAGGGCAATTCAAATTAACCAACTTAACTAACTAAAAAAATTAATTTTGATTTCTTACATATTCCCAATCATTTTTCTTTATTCTAACTTCTTTACCATTCCATTTCTTACCCATTAAATACCAATTAAAGTTCTTTTGATATATCCTTTCCTTTCCTATGTGGTCAAGTACACCATTAAGCCTTTCCTTTGTTGTATTACTAAACCAACCACAAGTGTCAATTAATAAAACATCGTTTATTAAAGTGGCTATTTCATTGCCATGTAGGTACATTCTTGAGCAACCATAACCCGCTTCAATAGTGGTGTTACCTTTACTTAAATTCTCTTTGCTGAATAGTTTCTGTACTGCTAATTGTGTAATTTTTCTCATGTCTTTAATTTTAAAGGTTGTTATTTATATCTGAATAAGCAGAAAGCAAACCAACGTAAACCCCTTCTAAATACCAATAATTTGTACTATTGTTTTTCTCTTTGCTTTGTTGCTCTTTTGACCTTTGCATTGCGTTTTTAAGGTCTGTTTTTAATTTATCTATTTTTGTTTCCATATCTTTAATTTAATGTTATTAATATAAATCCTCTACAAAAGTAAGTCCGCAAGAACATTCCACTATATTTTGCCTGCAATTCCCTATTATTTGCATTTCTCTTGTAGGTTTGTTTTTTGTTATTTTGTTGCAATTCTCACAAATTTGAACATAACACTTTATATTGTATTTGTTTATAAATGAAATTCTCTTTGTATTGTTGTATGCACTATCCCACATAATTATTGGTTTCTAAGTTCTTGTTGTTCATCTGCATAATCGCATGCAAATTGGTCTATATTAGGTTTATTTTGGTAAACTACTTTTGAATAGTCTTCATACCATTTAATAGTTTCCTTTAGTTTTTGTATTTCTTTTTCCATGTCTTATTATTGTTTTAATTTATTCAACATTGTTTCGATTGTTTCAATATTTGTTTTATGTGTTAATGTTTCACTTATCAATATTATAGCCAATTGTTTTTTTTGGTATTCCTCTAACCTCGGTAATTCTTTTACCCATTTTTCAAGCGGGTTTAAATTCTCTATATATTCATTGTCTCCATCAGCATAACCGCATGCCTCGGCATCTATTGTATTATGAAAGTTTGAAACATAAAACATATATAAGTAATACCATTGCAATTCCTTTTTTAATTTAGCTATTTCTGTTTCCATATTATTTTAGTTTGTTTAAGTCTGTTAATAAATCATTTGTATAAATGTCTTTAAATGCATTAAACATTTGTGAAAGTGTTTCTTTGTTGTTTGTCTTTGCATTAAAGGCTTTAATCCTTTTAACCTTTTCGAGGTTGTGCTTAAATTGTTTTTGTTTCATGTCTTTGTGTTTTTAATATATTGTACCATCTTCTAAAAATTCATAGCAATTGTTTATTAAATAATCTTCTAAGCTATCATCTGTTAATTGTTCTTCATAATCCGCACAACATTCCCAAAGTAATTTATCTAAAGTTTGGTTAATGCTTTTGGTTTCATTCCATGCCCTTAAAATAGCATAGTCCGTATGAAAACCCGTTAATTCTGTTTCAATATGAATATGCAAGTCTTTATTTATGTTTGTTTCATCGTATTTAAAATAACTTGCATTAGGATTTAGCCAATCAATTTGATAGCCTATTATTTCCAAGCCTATTAATTTAGCAAATGCTTCAGCACTTTTTATAGCTTCATAACCCCAATAATAATCCTGATTATATCTTTGGTATTCCAAAGCATTTTCTTTTGCTTCTTCGCTTAATTCATCGAATGAATAGATTTTAATTGTTTCAGTTCTCATGTTATATTTTTTTTAGTTTGTTAATATGTAGCTAAGATATAAACAATTATTCACTCTGCAAATGTTTTTATGACTTTAACATTTAATTAACATTTCACACTTCCTAATAAAAGGAACGCATGCACACATATACAAAAAAGATTTTACACTAACAAAATTATTTTGTGTTGGCTACTGAAAAACCATTGTGGCAATTTTGGAATGTTACCAAAAGTTCAGAAAGGTGCAGAAACAAGAAAACCCCTAATTAAAGGGGTACTATGTTTAAGAGGCTACTATGTTTAAGAACCCCTACTGCGTTTAAGAACCTACTATGTTTAAGAATCTACCTTACAACATATTTTCCTGAGTTAACACCCTGAACTAAATATTGTAAAGCGTATCTTGCGGCATCAAGAAAGTGATTGAAGCCATCAATAGGTTTAGAGTTTTTATCTTGCCATGTATAGTTGTTAAGCTCTTTAACTATACCATGAGAGTTTCTATCTACTATTATCTCAAAGTCTTGCATTAAGGCAATACCACTTAATATACTCCCTTGTCTTTTGATAGTAGGTTTGATGTTCACACCCTTCCTCTTTATCTCATTAATAAGTCTTGGTTCTGCAGAATCACAGATAATTAAATCCATTCCACATTCCATCTTATTCCTTATAGCTATCTCTTCTGTACTTAGATTAGGTTTACCATATATTTCTCTAATCCACATCTTCCTGTCTTCTTTATCTACTGATATTTTTACAAGGGTTGTAATATCCACAGAGAAACCAAAATCCTGTCCATAGCAACTATGTTCTGTCTGTAAGTAATCTCCTACTCTCCAATTTCTAAATACAGTACCTTCAGCCTTAGCTAACCAACCACCTAATATCTGATGTTGGTATTTGTCAGGTCTTCTTGCCTTCATGTCCATAACCTGATTAAGGAATGACTTAGATAAGTTCTTTTTATTATCCCTATAATCTGTATGTACAAATGTAATGTCATCTGTAGAACCATTATAACCATCTATAACACCTCTACTACCAAAGAACCTTTTATATATCCAATGCTCTTTAGTTGTTGGGTTTAGTATTAAGATACACCTGTTTTGCTTTAACTGACTCCTTACAGAGAAATCTATCTTATCAAATACAGTTTCATCTACAAGCTCTTCTGCTTCATCTAATACAAAGGTTGTAACACCATTTAGAGACTTCAGGGCGGCTGTTTGATTCCCTGATGAGGTTCTAATACCTTTAAAAATAATAGAGCTTCCTGTGGTCAGATTTATTATCTCATCTTTAGTTATTCTAAAGTCTTCTGATACACCCATTAGGTCTATCTTCTCTATAAATTCAGGGATAATAGAGGTTTGAGCAGAAATCATAGTGTATCGTGTAAACAACACCTTATGTCCCTGCTCATAGGTTAAATTCAACAAGAAAACAGCTACTCCAAATGATTTACCTGAACCCCTACCTCCTGTAATTACAAAATACCTACTTGGGTCTTGCCATAGTGGTATATATTTCTCATGTATCTTTACTTCCTGTTTACTACTCATCTTTATCTTCTGTATAGTCTACATCTATAGTATTATCAATCTGCTCTTGTTGTGGTGCATTGTTAAAGAAATTTATAACAGGTGCATTTGATTTAGCTACTGAGTTATTAGTTTCTTTATCTATAGGTTTACCATACTTATATTGCCAAAGTAGGTTTAGATGAGCGAATGAACCTTCCTTAGCCTTCTCTGCTAATGTCTCCCAAGCTTCTGCTTCAGAGCCAAAGACTTTCTTCATAGCCTTTAGAGCATAAGTAGACACCCTATCCTTCTTAGCGTTGTTTAGTTGTGCAGGAGTCATAGATTTAGCTTTCTGAACTATTTCCCTTGTCTCTTGCTTAGATTGTTGCCTTTTATTGTTCTTCCTACCATCTGTAGGCTTCTGATTCTTCATTGCGGCTATATTTTTCTTAGGTTTAGACATTTTTAGTATGTTTTTCCATTATTCTAACACATAACTTGTAAAAAGCACTCCAAAGTGTAGAAGCTGTGTAAATTTCTTCTAAAATAGCGTGTTTGTGACCAAGTTCCATGTGAATCTTGTAATTTGCAGTCATTGGCTTTAATTCTACAGGATAAATAACATAATTGTTCTTCATGCACCACCTATAAGCTTCAGACTCTTCACTTGAGGGTATGTAAGTAGGTTTTTTTATCTTTCTTGGCATACTATAGCATCTTTACCATAGCTTCTAACCTTTCTACCACTAATGGTAACTTGTTTTCGGGTATTTTGTTCACTATATTGCTTAAAACTGCTGAAACTTTAGCATTTAACCTTAAAATTTCATATTCAGCCTTAATATCTTGCAATTGTTCTTTTAATTTGGTGTTTTCAATATATAAAACAGATTCTTTGATTGCTTTAACATCTACATCACCTTTATTCTCTTTGGATTCTAATATTTCTACATATCTAATGATATAATCATTAAAAGAGTTTAAGCCATTTATATAATTCTGATTGTTCTTAATGTAAAAAACATGATTATTGTTTAGATTATGTATAACAGTAGCGTGGTCTTTGTTTAGTAAAGCACCTATGTCTGATAAAGGTCTTGAGGTATATTCCCTACTTATAAAGTAATACATTGTCCTTGCTTGTATGTACTCATCTTTCCTTGTGTTCCTGTCTATGTTAAAACCATAGTGTCTATCTACAAACTGCTTTATCTTCTCTAATGTAATTCTGTTCTTTAACCTATCTTTAAGTTCTAACTCTGCTTCGTTAATTGTCTTCTGTTCCATTGCTACTAAAATTAATTTGTATCTTATCAGTTAAATTCTTGTTGTCTGTTATCTTATAGAAATCTCCTACAAACTTGTATGTCTGTATGGCTCTATACATACCCGCACACTCTTCATACATCTCTTTACTTTCATAATCCTTTAAAGCCATAAGTATATCTCTGATGTCTGCATCATTAGCTAAATCAAACAGAGTCATATAGTAATACTCATCTGCAACACTCTTTTTATCTTCCTTGTTTGACATCCAAATACTTTTTATAATACTTCTTTGTTTGTTTGTACTTGTAACCCTTATAAATACCTCCATTCCACATTCTAACCATCTCCTCTTCTGTAGGGAATCTACAATGCTTCTTTAAGAATACTTCTCTACCATAACACATATAAAGCTTAAATACTTCTTCAGAAGCCTTTTCAGAGAACATCTGCTCATGATAGTATTCAGTACCATATATTCTATTAACATCGCTTACAACACTTCTCTGTATCTGTAGGATGCCGTATGACCTTCCATTGTCTCCTATAGAGTCAGTATCACTATTTGTTTCTACCACCTTTAATATAGACATAATGGATGCTAAGGTAGATAATATATATATTTTAAAGTACATCATGTGTTACATAATTGCGTACAGAATCTTTAGGGTTGTTATCTAAAAAGAAATAGTTAAAGTTAGCTATACCTCTCTCTATCTTGTCATAACCCTGCTGAATAAAGTTTCCACTACATTCAAAGATACCTATGTCTTTAGTGTCCTTATCTATTACAAGGAATATAAATTCATCTGCATCAAACAATTCTAAGTATAAAGCCGCCTGAAGGTCATAAGAGAAATTCTTAGCAGTCCATTTAAACTTCTCTATCCCACCACTTGCAGTAGTCTTTAGGTCAATAATTGTAGAACCTTTCCTTGCATCTGCTTTACCTCTTACTGCAATACCATTTACCATCTTAATTGCAGGCTCTTCAAATGTACAACCATCTAATAATTCAGAAGCAGAATCACAATCCTCAATAGCTTTGGTTATCCAATAAGCATTATCCATCTCTGACTTTGTGTAAACAGATTCCTGTCCAAACTCCTTTACAGCATCTTTAAATCCTTTAGTTGCTTTAGTACCATCTATAATAGTAAGTTCACTAAGTCTATGCTTCTCCAATACAGATAGGTGTATGAGTCTACCATCTCTTAATGGCTGTGCATTGCTGTTAAACCTTAAAGACTTCTCATAAGCTTTAGGACTCTCTATTAGTTTCTTTAATGCAGAACTACTTAAAGCATGTTTACCTAAGTGTCCATAATAAAAAGGGTCGTGTAACATCTCTTTGAGTATGTCTTTCTCTTCCCATTGTTCTCCGTTTAATAATGTAATCATCTGTAGTATCTTTCTATTATTTGTTGTTCTAATTCTTTAGTTGTCTCTTGGTTCAGCATATAATCAACACACGCATCACCTAAGTAAATCCCTCTTATATTAAACCTATCTCTTTCATAAGGTTCAAAGTAAGTTTCCTTCTCTTCAGGTTCGTAATCACCTATTATAGTGAATAATAACCCCTCAAATTTAATCTCAATTTCTTCCATTTTGTAGCTGTTTAAATGTTTATATAAGCAAATATAAACAATATTTATTAATTATCAACTATAAAATAAAAAAAAGAGAGACTATTGCCTCTCCTTGTAATTGTAGTTGTAAGGACTGACTACTCCTTCTTTAATATCTTCAGCCTCCTTATTCCTTAGTTCCCTAACAAAAGCTATCTCTCTTTCTATATAGTCCTTAGCTTTGTATAGGTCTTGTAGTTCATCATCTTTCTTTCCTGCCCTTGCTATATACTTAACAACATTGCCTCTGTTAAATGAAAGTTTGTAGTGTTGACAGAAGTCTATTACATCATAATCTCCTGTAGCTTCATAGTGTATTGCGTTACCTCTCATATCTTTTCTTTAGTTTAAATTCTCCATTTTTGCATTTATATTTATGTAAATCTTCGTATAGTATTCTAACCATTTCTCCATCAACATTAGCTATAGCGGCTATGTCTTTTGGAAGGAATGACACCTCACCTATAGAGTCAAGTACCTTATTTAGCTCCTCTATCACTTGCTGAGACTTCATATTAATCTATTCTTAAAAATTCTGCAGAGCCATGTTCAACAAACCATTCTCTGTTCTCATTATACTTTTCTATAACTGCGTTCATCATAACTAAATCATCAATACTACCTCCTTTTATCTTTTCTATAAGAGACTCTATTGAGTTTAATATGTTTGTTACCATCTCAGGGTCTGTATCATATATCTGATTATAACCATCCTTGATAAGGTCTTCTAAGTCATTATTCAACCTATTGTAAGTTTGTTTTATCTTCTGCCTGTAGGTCGTTGTCATGGCAAGTCTATCATTAGCCTCTAACCATAACTGACCTATAAGCATAGATTTTAGATACTCTAAGTGAACAGGATTTGTCTTTGTTTCTTCCATAGTTGTTTAAAATATTACATTAATTTTCATTGCTAAAATAGTATTTATTTGATTGAATACATAATCTTTATCATAGAAATTATCTCCATCATAATAAATTACTATGTGTGGGACTTTATACTTTTCTCTGTAGGCTTCAGCTTGAGCTTTATGATTCTCCTTTGCTTGCAACTGATAGGGAGTATTCATTTTCTTATAGCTTATAGGCTTTATCTGTATGCCAAATAATAACTGACCAAAAGAATAAGCTTCCCAATCTGTAAAGTATTGTTCATCTAATTCATAGTTAGTCTTAATAAAATCTGCATTTAAGAACTCTCTACTCAATATTCCAATCAAATGTTGCTCCTTAGCCATGCCATTCCAAGTTTGACCTACAACTCTAAAGTAAACATAATCTTTAGCATAAGCCTCAGAGCAACTATGTTCCTCAATAATGTAATCAACTATCTGATTAAGTATGCTTATGTGAATTGTCTTTAAGTAAAAATCACTCCAACCACTCTTAGTAATTTCACCATCAACACCATGATAATAGTTGTCGAATATCTGAGTGCATTTACCTACATTAGATGACCTGAATTTCCTTGAAAGTTTTGGGTCTTTATTTAATTTAGAATAAATGTATTTAGGTATATTTGATTGGTATAAATCCATCTACTTATATTCGTTCATCAATGTTTTAAGGTCATTGTATGTAGACATGAAACATCTACCACATGATGTTGGTTGCTTGTTCTGATGAAAAACCCTATTATATATGTTAATCATTTTCATCTGCTGTGCTGAAGGTATAGTTGTATTACCTGTCTTAAAAACCTCATCTAAATAAGTGTATTCATCTTCAGTTAAACATTCAGGCTTAGTGTATCTAAATATTGAATTTAACTTCTCCTTACGAGCATCACACCCGCAATCTTCTCCTGCTAAAAACTTAACAGCTTTCTTAATTCCTGTAGCTTCTGTGAACTTCTCTATAGTGTCTCCAAGACCTTCAGATGATTCAGCTTGTTTAGCTTCAAAGGAAGCCTTCCAATCCCTGTAGGCTTTAGTCCTTTTGTCCCCTTTAAATTCTTCCATGATTTTATTTTTTAGGTTTATTAATTAAATGATAGTCTTCGTTGTAAAAATCCATTACATCTTCTTCAAACTTCTCCTTTAGTATCTTTTTATAGTTACTTACTGAGTTGAATATAGATGTTAAACTTATTTTACTGCCTGTAGATATATCCCTTAAAGACAGGTTAGACTTATAGTAAGTGTTGCATAGTTTAGCATCGTATAAATGCCAAGAGTTTATCTCTTCTGTAATACTCTTAATTAGGTTTGTAAAAGCCTCATCTTTTTCTAATGTAGATTCATCATCTAATACATCATCAATTTCATCTCTCTCATCAAACTCAAAGAAACTATATTTACCCTTAGCCTTTCTATAGTCTATATATAAGTTCTTTAATGTAACAAAGACATAGAACCTATTAACCTCTTCATCATTGTACATAATCTTATTTTCATCTTTAATAAGTCTGTACAGCTTTATGTACATCTCTTGCACAATATCTTCAGCTACATCTTTAGAGCATCCCATATTGACAACCATCTTAATCCACAAAGTATGTTCTTTGGCTAACAGCTCTAACATATTCTATCTATCTCTTTTAACAAGAATATACATTGCCACTATAAGGAAATGAAACCTCAACAAATCATACTGAGTGTCTTCAGATTCATCTACCCCATCAGGGCTAATATCATGTACATAATCAATTCCTAATACAAGACCATATAAAGCCTCAAAGTTTACTATTAACATATTATTTTAGTTTGGTTGCTTTTATTAATTCTATTGTTCTATCACACTCCGATTGGTTTTGTGGTTTATATAAAACGCAGTCAGGGTATTTTTCAGATATTAATTTCTTAAACAACTTCCATCTCATAGGGAAGCTCTCATTAGCTCTACCTTTAGTTTCTATAATAAAGCCATCCCCTATAAAATCGGGAGTGTATTTAATTGGTAGAACCTTCTTAGAACCTCTATCTCTATATTCTCCTTTACCATTAGATTGTCTCTCATAACATTGATTAGGTAGGTTAAACCCATCTACAAGGACAAACTGCTCTCCTTCATATTCAGCCTTTATTTTAGCTTTCTTTAGAGCCATATACATGTATCGCTCAAGACCCGAAGCAAAAGTAATTCCATCATAATTTATTTTTTTAGATTGTACAGGACTTCTCTTTTTACTTCTTTTCATATATTTAAACTACTTTTACAAAATTCATACCCTCTAAAGGGTCGTACAAGTCTCCTACTACTTGTGGTAAACCATACTCATTAACGCTAAAAGAAAACTTCTCAAATGGAAATCCCCTACTTCTCTTACATGAAACCGTTACCATATTCTCATGCTTTGTGTTCTGCTCTAATAATATCTGACTCTCCGCTTTTTTTTCAAGGAACGAACCTAAATGACCGCTTGGTTTGTCGCTTCCAAAGTTACTATGTATAACTGTAATAATATGTATGTTTAACTCTTGTGTCCACTTCATTAAATACTGTACACATATATTAGACTGATTTATGTCATTGACATCAGATACAAGGTCTGCAATACCATCTATAATACATACCCCTAAATTCTCAGCCACATTATATAAATAATAATCTATAAATTGCAATCTTTGCTCAAAGCTATATTGTCTAAGTGCAAATGTGTGATAGTTGTCAAAACTATCCTTATTAGCTATTTCAAATGGTCTTCTAAACACTTTAGAAGCATGAAACTTTCCTTGTTCTGTATCTATGTGTAATAATCCTTTACCTTCCCTATGTCCTCTCATAGCACCCCCAAAAGAAACTTTATCATTTAGATAAACACTACTCATTAGTGAGATTAGGAAGGTTTTGCGGGTCTTTGGCGGACCATATACAAAACTAAAATTACCATAAGTTCCAAGTGGTATTGGAAATGATTTACCACCCATCATTGTTTCACCCATTGATATTGCTACAGGAGGGTATTCTACCTTTTGAAAGGGGTCAACTCTACCATTTTCATTAATCTCTTCAAATAACTTATAATCTTTTTCAGTATATTCATTTGCCATGTCTTTTGTCTTTGTTTGTCTTGTTAAATAAAAAGAGGGAGGCGTTACCCTCCCCCTAATAGGTATTTAGATTAGAATGGTAAACCACTATCATCTACAGCTACAGAAGCTGCTTGAGGTTGAGAGGTTTCATCCTTCTCAGCTCTAACTACAGTTCCATCAGTCCAAAAGACTTTACCATTACCTAAGTATTGCTTAGGCTTCTTAGCTTCCCTTTCTTCTTGTGTCTGTGCATCAAATACAGAAACATTGTTTCCATATTTACTTTCATCATTAACTGCTAATGTGAAATTGTAATAAACCTTTCCATTCTTTGCTTTAGTAAATTTCTCTTTTGGAAGAGATGCTACATCAATGCTTACGCTTAATAAACTTGCCATTTGTAATAAAATTTAATTAATAATTATGCTAATAACTTAGCTTCTACTGTTTTTGATATGCTATATTTCTTCTTTATATCAGCAATGCCATTCCCTGCTTTGATATATGCCTGTGCTTTTGTAAACTCAGGAGTTCCTTCATTTAACCAAGCCTTCTTTACTAATGTAGTAGCTTGATTTTTATCGTGTGTGTTAGTGCTATCAGCATCTTTAGTATCATCAATCAAAAATAAGCCGTTTAAAGCATACTTTCTTGCGTATGAAGATGAACTACCAAAACTTTGTGCAATGTCCATTCCTTTGCGGTTAGGGTCAATACCTGCTTGTGCTTTAGCTTCTACACTACCATCAGGTGCATGTAAGATTGCTCTTGCTTCTACAAATACTAATTCACCTACTTCTTTAATCTCATCTGTAATAGTTAATGATAAACCATACTTGTTTAAGAGTGGTTTAACGGCTTCTAAGATGTCTTCTTGGTTTCTGTAGTTGTACTTACCAAAAGAATTATATTGGCTCTTAGGAGCTTTTAATTCGCTTTGTATAGAAACAACTCTACCATGAAATGTTAAGTCTTCTACTTTTGTCTGTGTTACTGTTTTCTTTGCCATAATGTTTGTTTTAATTATACTTTGTCAAATATAGTGTATTAATTGTTAATAAAAAAATAATATTTAAGTTTTGTTGCATTTCATCTTTAGGGTTTCTAACTCTACTTGAACATCATGAAGCTTCTTATATAGTAATCTATTCTCCATGTCTATCGAATCCTGCTTATTAAAGAGTTGGTTAGTAAAGTAAAACATTCTGTCATTTAAACTTATCATGTTCTTTACAACCTTATTCTTTGGGTCTTTAACTAAACCATCTTTTAAGATGTTGTTTATCTCCATGAACATCTCTAAATAACTATCCCTCGAATACATCACCCTTAACTATTCTTTTGTAATCTTCAGGACAATCTCTATCACACAACTCATAAATGTATGTAGTAAGTTTCTCATTCTTTAATTCAAGCTCCTCTATCCTACTTAATAGTGCTTCAATTCTTGCTTCTTTGTAACTTAATAAATCGTGGCTCATATTGTTATTTTTATGTGTAAACATATTTGTTTACTTTTATATATATATGTAAACATATTGGTTTACTCGTCAAAAAATTCATTAACTGCTTCTGTACCCCAACTTGCTGCTAAGGTTATTTTTCTTAACAGGTCTATATATTCTGTAAAGTCTATATCTGAATGGTCTACTTCTACTGAGTACTTATACTCGTACTGTTCTATTGTTATTCTGTAAGGTTGTTTTTTCATATCTCTTTGGTGTTAAAGGTTTGGTCAAAACACTGTTCGTTATCGTAATAGTTTACCCAAAAATCTCTGTTTTGACCTATTGATTGAAACTCACACATAACTTCTTTTTCTTTCTCAAGCATTGATTCTGCTATTTCTAAATAAAATTGAGACATTCTAATAGCTATCAAGCCACCGTTAGAAGGGTGTGTATTATAGTGCAAAGTATCTTCTTTGAGTTTTTCTTTCATAAACTCAATCATTTCTTGCATTGGTGTTTTCATATCTTAACTCATTAATGGTTTTGTCTTTGTCAATCTCGTACCATTTAGGTACATTAATTTTTAGTTCTTTCATAACTCTGTTTTTATATCTAATGTTGGATATGCTTCTGCATACTTTTTCTCTTCAGCTAAATGCCTACCTCTATCTGCACCTACAGGAGGGGTCAATCCTGTTATTGGATTCAACCCCATATCCCACCATGGTTCTGCTAATTTACTCATATTAACTAACTGCTTTTAATGACCTGTCATATTTATTTTTCATGTATTCAAACTGCTCGGCTTCATTAGAGTAAGCTTTAATGTAATTATTTCTAACCATGTGCTGTATAGCCTTCATGTTTAAACCATTGTATTTATAATATAGTCTTTTAAGTGTCCTAACTATTTTGTTGCCATAAGGATTTGTGTTCATTTCATGTTCACCCATAACTTGTATAGCTTCAAATACATTGTTAGCACATTCTAAATTAACTCTATATTTATTATCTTTCAATACAGTTTTTACACCTGAAGCACTTTTACCACTCATCAGTAATTCCAAAGACCTAATTGTAGCCATTTTCTTATTAGTTATCTTATTCCATTCATTAGCGGTATCTAAAGCTATCTTACAATCAACATCTCCTTTAACAGATAATCTTCTACAGAAATCTTCAGCAGTCCATCTTTTACTCTCTTGCAGTTTAGCTATAATCTTCTCAGAAGCGTTCTTAGACATTACATAAGGAACAACCATCTTATTCTTCCTTAAAGCAATAAACCTATGCTGACCTTCAATAATCTCATAGTTCTGATTAACAATAATAG
>Ga0196901_1000159_pt1 | contig 35702 bp, 51 predicted proteins | sample CB_VirMetaG_FD_169099 | JGI IMG/M metagenome (GOLD analysis project Ga0196901, IMG submission 169099) | Freshwater to marine saline gradient viral communities from Chesapeake Bay - CB_1504_1 Viral MetaG (v3) (version 3) | ecosystem: Environmental > Aquatic > Marine > Coastal | place: USA... | reverse complement strand
CCAGGACGACGAAGACCAGGACGACGAAGACCAGGACGACGAAGACCAGGACGACGAAGACCAGGACGACGAAGACCAGGACGACGAAGACCAGGACGAAATTCTGTAGGCGATGGCTGCGAAAGTTGGACGCCCAAAATTGATACCGACCCCAGAAGCTTTCTGGGGTTTGTTTCTTGACTACAAAATAGACGCAGAACTGAACCCCGTTTTAGTGCACGACTTTGTAGGAAAAGACGGCAATTCGTGTCACAGAGAAAAGCAGCGATGCTTGACTATGGCAGGCTTTGAGAACTATTTAGAAGATGTGTACGGCATCGGTGCGGTGCAGCAATATTTGGAGAATCGCGACAAAAGATACGACGAATTTGTGTCCATCGTCGCGCGGGTGCGCAGGGAAATTCGCGAAGATCAGATAACCGGCGGCATGGTTGGTATCTATAATTCGAGCATAACCGCACGACTTCAAGGCCTTGCAGAGAAGACCGAATCCGTAGTCGATAACAACGTGAAACTGTTAAACATTGATCCGCTTTAAATGATAAAAGTAACGACCGCACTACGCAAAATTTCCGCGATGGTTAAACGCATTCGCGTAATACGTGGCGGCCAAGGTGCGGGCAAGACTATTGCTATACTCATTTTGATTATTAATTCCTGCAGTTGGACTGCCGGCCGCGAATGGGTCATAGCTTCTGAGGAACTTACAAAAATGAAGGGCACAGTTATTAAGGACTTCTTAAAAGTAATGTCCTGGTTCGGCATTTTTCAGGACCACAGATGGAACAAAACGGACTACCTGTACACATTCAAAAACGGGTCCACGATCAAATTTTTATCGCTCGATAAGGAAGACGCCGGGAAGGGCTACCGGGTGTACGGTTTTTACTGCAACGAAGTGAACAAATGTAAGTTTGAAGCTTACAACCAATTTGCGTCCAGGGCAAAAGTAGTCATAGTCGACTACAACCCAGACGCGCCCTTCTTCATTGACGACGAAGTAATACCACGCGACGACTGCGAATACTTGCAGTTAACATTCGAGGACAACGAAGAACTGGACCACGTAGAACGCACTGAAATTCTAAGCTATTTAGAGCGCGGCTACAAAAACAAGAAACTACCAGAGGGCACCGGCAAAGGCCAACGGTACCACGCGGACAATATCAAAGACGCATACTGGGCGAATAAATGGCAGGTTTACGGCCTGGGCAACGTTGGCGCGTTGATCGGTGCAATTTTCAGCAATTGGCAAATAACGCCGGACATTCCCGAAGGCGCTCGACTTCGTAACGGTGGTGGCGATTTTGGATTTACGAACGATCCTACGGCAGTTATCGCGGTTTATGAGTGGACCGACCACAAAGGCATTTTGGGGAAACCTGGCACGCCTTACAAGGTCCTGGACGAAGAAATCTACGAAACTGGCTACCTGAATGCAGACATAGCCCGCGAAGTCAAAAAAACCGTACTGGCAAAAAAGAAGATCTACTGGGACAGCAACGAGCCGAAGTCTGTCGCAGACCTCAAACGCACGCACAGGCTCAAAGCTGTGGGCGTTGGGGCCAAAGATGTTAACTACGGCATAGACTTAATGCAGCAACAAAATTACCTAGTAACTGCACGAAGTAAAAATCTTATTAGTAACTTTCGGTTTTATGTTTGGGGCGTGGACCGTAACGGGAAACCAACCAACAAGCCGAAAAAAGAGAACGACCACGGAATCGACGCCGTGCGATACGAAGAAACAGGACAAGCAAAATACTCAGGAAAATATACCGTGCGATGATCGAATACAAAATGCCGAAAGGCCCAAACGAATTAAGAATAAAGCACTTTGCCTGCTTGCCGTTGCTGCCCAAAGATGGATTCAGTACAGACCGCGAACGCGTTTCGTTCCTTGCTGAGTTTACCGGCCTGCGCTATGGACAAATTCTCGACTTCACCGAACCGGATATACACAAAATGGCCGCGCACGCTGTCAACGCTATAAGCAAACTAGACCTGAAAACAGAACTGCCGAAACGAATTAAGCTAGGCGGCAAAGCTTTTGTGCTTGTGGACCCGGAAAAAATCGGAATTGGTTGGCATATCGATTTTCGGAATTCGTCTATAGCTACAGATCCGGTTCGCCTTGCGTGCCTGTTCTACATTCCCGAGAATTTCAACTATTCCGACATCGACGAAAACGGAAACCTAGTGCACGATATTGCTTCTAGGCACGAACTGTTCGAAGCCGAATTCCCACTGGACCTTTTTATGAGAAGTTCCACTTTTTTTTTGAACAAATCTCTGCACTCAATACGTCGGTCAATGGTCCGGCAGATAATAGCAAAGAAGGCAAAAAGAAAAATCGTTTCGCTACTGAGAAGCCTGCACCTTTTCAATGGGAAACGTCGATCGAAGCCGTAATGAACACGTACAATTTGACATGGAACGAAACGTTAAAGCTGAACTACAGAACGTTTTCGCAGCGGTGCAAATATATACTACACAAGAATAAGCCAAAGCCGAAAAAGAAATGAGCGTCCGCGACCTGGTAGAGAAAATGAATATAGGCGTTTCGAAACGCGCTATAAATGCGGATTTAGGTTCGCCAATGCACACGCTCGTAATAGGTTTGAACCAGGAAGTTATCGACCGGCTCGGCAAATCGATTGAGCGGTACGACATCAGCGCTTCGAACCGTTTGAAACAGTCCATAGTAACTGTGGACCAGTCGCAAAAAGGCACCATAATTGTAGCCGTCCAGGCAGACTTCTACTGGAAGTACGTACAGTACGGCGTTAACGGTACCGAACGAAACAACGGTGCACCCACCTGGGGCAAAGCGCCCGGCGGCACGCCCACGTTCAAAGAAGCTATACTGGGTTGGATTCGTGACAGGGGCATAAAGGCGAAGCCGGGCCAGACTTACGACCAGTTAGCGTTCGCCTTTATGACAAGCATACGCAAAAAAGGAATAGTGCCGCGGCCGTTCTTCACTGACGTAGTTAATGCGGATTTAGTGGAGTACTTAGAAAAAAGCATTTCGGCAGTTTACAAACAAGCAATAACAGTTCAAATTCGTGACCCATGGCAGTAAGCATTTTACAACAACCCGCAGCAAATAGCATTCAGTCGTCGGACGATCCGCTAGTATTCGTATTTTCGAGTAACCAGACAGGGCAGCCCAATTTTAGTTTCATTGTAGAAACGACGTACAATTCGCAGATAGTTTCCGAAGATCAAGTCTTCCCAGAATTGATTGGCGGCATAGCACAGTTCGACGTCGAACAGGTACTGCGACCACTTTTGAAAGCACAGAAGCGCGGACCAGTCGGACTGTTCAACGGCGAAAACCTGCGCGAATTATCCGTAACAGTATTCGAGCGATACGGTACGCCTGCAGGCCTTCAAAGTTTGGCCGTTACCAACGTGTGCAAAATAATGAAAGCGGCAACGGACGAAGAAACCTACGCGCCTGGATGGTTGGCGGCCAATTATCCACCGGGGCAAAAGTGGTTAACCAATGCGCCCGAAGGCGTTATGCTTGTGGGCCGTGGCAACCCGGTCTATGGTTCGATACTAAACACAGACGCGCAATGCCTGGTAGAAGCCCAGTACTTCGATTTAGCGGGGGCGTACGTGACGTCTGGCACTTCGGGAGTACAAACGGGCACCGACAAAGTTAATGTGTGCTTAGACGAAGCCTTAATGCTTTCGCACATTTCGCCCGCAACACTGGACCAGATTTCCAGGGTAGACGTTTATTTGAACCAGTCGAACCGTATTAGCTTTCAATTTGTGGACCAAGAATGCACGCAGGCTGTGCAGCTTAACTGGCTCAACAATATAGGCGCGGTCGATCAGTTCATATTCACACATAACCGCGAGCGGGAATTTACTTCCGAGATTAGCGAGTACACGAAACAGTTCGGCCAATGGCAGGAAACGCCTTCGCCTGGAAACTACTACACGCACAACGCTTTGACCAGTGGAGTAACGCACTACCTGAAAGTAATATCCGCAGCCGGTTCGATACATACTGGATGGATCAACGAAGCGAACCAAAACTGGCTAGCTGAGATTTTCCAAAGCGTAGAAGTGCACGCGGTTGTCGGTTCGGAATCTGAAAAGCTACCAGTTACCAACACGAAAAGCACACTAGACCAGAGCAGGTTCGAAGATCTTCTTAATTTTACGGTCAACTACAAAAAAAGTAACTTCAAATCTATAACGGCTTAAATTATGGACAGATTAGTAACTGCAGACGGCACGCAAATAGACTTGAAAGAACGCATTCCGGTGCCCTTGAATTTGTCTATAGCAGATTTCAAGGAACCCAACAAGCGGCAGCGCAATTTCTCCAAAGAAATAGAACTGCCCGGCTCGGCCAATAATCAACTATTTTTCAGTTCCGCTTTCAGTCTTACAAAGATCGGCGGGTCCTATAATTTCAACAGTAGTAAGAAGGTAAACTGCACGTACTACAAACGCGGCACGGCCGTACTGCCTAACGCCGTTTTGAAACTCAATAAAGTGATTATCCGAAAGGGAAAAATAATTTTCAAAATAGGTCTGTTCTCGGACTTCGTGGACATTTTTCTGCTACTGAGTAATTTAAGCGTTCGGGACCTCGGATGGGACGCGTACAACCACACGATGGACAACCCGACGATAATCGATTCCTGGACCACGCCAATAGGCGAGGGCTATTACTACCCATTGATCGAACGAAAGGCACGACCAGTGAACACAACCTGGCAAAATACAGAAATGATTCCGTACGTTCATTATGTCGATGTCTTCAAAAAGTGCATGGAGTTCGTCGGGCAGGAATACACAAGCGAACACCTGGAAACCGACCGCATGAAAAGTATGCTATTTGGCTACGGCGGCGGGTCCTACGTAGACGCGGCACTATCGGACGCCGAGCGAAACAACCGCAAAGTGCTAACGAATAACGGCAACTTTTCGAAGACGCAAAGCGCTGCAGCTACAGGCACGCAGGTTTCTACTTCTGGGCCGGCAAACTTTCCGCCGGTTCCGTTCGCAGGCAACACGACGAACACAGAAGTGCAGGACATCTTTAACCAAATGAACGTAGTTTCTTTCGTGGCTGCGCGTAGCGGTTCAATGCGAATCGAGATAATCGGCCAGGTGCGCTTCACGTATTCAGGTCCCGAAACTACATACGTGAGCGGCGGCAATAGAATACTATACTACCAGAAAAACGGCGTGCAGTTTCCTATCGTAGAACTCGTGCAGACAAGCGCCGCGCAGGTCTTCAACCTCAGCACTTCAACGGCTATCGATCTGCAGCAAGGGGACCAAATAGAACTATTCTGGGGCGTTGCTTCGGTGCAGGTTAGTTGGCCCATTCCTGATGATTCCGATACTACGGTAAATTTGGCGATGGTAACCACGGTGCCGCTGCAGGTTAATTTCATCAGTACGCAGACGGCTATAACGGAAGGCGCGACAATGGAGATGCGACGATTTCTTCCAGACATGAAGTGCAGCGAATTCATTCTGGGCGCGTTGCTTTTCCAGAATTTAATGGTTTCAGATGCGGACCTTTACGGCGTCGTGCGAATCGAACCTGTTCGCGACTTCTACCAGGGCACAGACGTTTTCACCAAAATAGACGAAGAAGTAGACCACTCGAAAGACATCGAGATCCGTTCTTCTGCGAACGCCTACGCAAAAAATCTGCAGTGGATCTTCGCACCTGGTACTGAAAGCGACGCGACGAACTACGTTATAGAATGGGAACAGGCCTACGGCGATTTAGCCTTCGACCAACCTTCATTTTTTGCCAAAGGCAAACAGGAAATAAAGCTGCCCTTTGGAACTATACTGCCGTATCAAATATACGCGGACGGTGCCGGGCCAATGATCGTGCCGCGCTTCATAAACGTAGACGAGAACGGCAACGTTAAGCCAACCAAAGGAACGCCGCGCGTAATGTTCAGAAATGGCATGAAGGGCGCTAAATGGTTCCTGCGCGGCGACGCTATCGAAGACGCTTTCACGACCTACCCTTCGGTGCATCATTTTGATAACTGGGAATTCCCGCTGTTCGACCTCAACTTCCAACTGGTCCCGGAAGTACTCTACGCCGCAACTTATCGAACTACGGTAAACACGTACAGTGAATACTACAAAGACGAAATAGAAGAAATAATCGACCCGAACGGAAAATACGTGCAACTGTACAGAAAGTTAAACGACCAACAGGTTAAGAACTTGGACTGGTCCAGGCTACTAATGTGGAACGGCGCACTATTCAAATTTAATAAAGTTGTGGACTTTGATTCCGCGATAACTGAAATAACACAAATAGAAATGCTGCAGGTATTGAAAGCGAAAAACTAGGAACCATGGAAGAATTAATCTTTAGAACGAAAGTTGAATCCGGCAAATCTGTAAAGGAAACGGAAGAACTAGAAGACGCGATAAGCGGCGTAGGTTCCGCGGCCGAGGAAGCCGGCGAAAAAGGTGCAGCGGCGCTCGCAAAACTGAACAAAGAAACACAGGAAGGCGCACACAGTTTCGAGCACGCGAACGAACTCGTAGCAAAGTACATAGAAATTTCACGCGTAGCGGGCGAAGAAACGCCAGTAGGCCAGGAAGCCATACGCATAGCGAAAGAACTCGCCGAAGCTATCGAGCACATCGGTACAGTTTCCGCAGACACGGCGGCGCATTCAGGAAATCTTGAAGCGTCCCTGGCAACGTCCGAAACACTTGTGCAGGGTTACGGCGCCATCGCAGGTGCACAGGCGGCCGTCGGTATTGAAAGCGAAGCGCTCACAGAATCGATGGAAAAACTGGAAGGTGTGGAAGCGCTTCTGGTAGGTATAGAGCAAGTGCGTGCCGGCTTATCGAAAGAAGGCGTAGTCCTGACAAAAGCAAAGGTTATATGGTCCAAAGCGGCTACGGCTGCAGAGTATATCTACGCCTTAGCCGTAGGGACTACCACAGGCGCTATGAAGGCACTTCGTATCGCGATGCTCGCTATACCCCTAATCGCTATTATCGCGCTTATCGTGGCGGCTGTGGCAGCCCTAGCGTCGTTTTTCAGTGCAGCCGAAGTAGCCGAAGACATAAACAACAAACTAAACGCGTCTTTTGAGCGCCAAACAGAACTGCTCGAAGCGAACGAACGTGCATTCCGTAGGAACGCAAAGAACAAACGCGATTTAATGGTATCGCAGAACGCCACTGCAGACGAACTTTTCGAAGCGGAAAAAGAACGCCTGGAAGGTGAAGAAGTTCTGCGGAAAAAGAATCTGAAAACCTTAAAAGCGATAATTCCTGTTAAGACTTTGGCCTACAAACAAGCACTGGCAGAGGAAAACTGGGAACTTGCAAAGACGATCCGCGAAGAAACCAAAGCGATGCGCGACAAGTACGCAGGCTTTCGCGAGTTGGACGGCCAATACGCCATAGATCGACAGATCCTGGAAAACGAACGCCGCAACGAAATAGCGAAGGAAGCAGAACAGGAAGAAAAAGAGCGTGCGCAACGGGGCCGAACGTACGCCAAAAAAGCGGCGGACCGTCGAGCGGCCGAAGCGAAAACGCGACTGGAAGAACAGCGACTTTTTGAAGATCTTCTGGTCGAAAATATCGAAGATTCCGAGGACCGCCAGTTAGCCAAATTGAAGCTAGCCAATAAACGCGAACTCGAAGAGATAAAAACGAAGTATGGCGAGAACAGCAAAGTAGTAGCCGAAGCCGAAGCAAAACAACTTACAGAATATTACGCTTTGCTTGAAACTTTCCGCGTAGCAAGGGACCGCGCCAACGACGCCGAAGAACTTAAAAAGCGGCAGAACGAACAGACTGCAGCCGAAGCAGCTCGACGCAGCGAAAAAGCACGCCTGGAAGGCAAACTTATTCAGATGCGCGAAGACGCCGAAGCTGTCCTGGAAATTGAAAAGGAATTAGCCCTTTTTGTAATGGAACAAGCACTGGCCCAGGAGAACGCAACCGAGGGCGAAAAGTTCAAAATTCGACAGGAATATGCAGAGAAGATCGACGCACTAAATGCGCAAGTAGTTGACAAGGAAAAGCAACGGCAGAAGGACTTGGCCGAAGCTACGCGCACCACTACAGAAATGGGACTGGACGCAGCGCAAGGACTTGCAGACGCGTTCTTCGATTGGAAAATAGGCAAAGCCGAAGAAGGTTCGAAAGCAGAATTGGAAGCGGAAAAAAAGAAATTCGCCATTAACAAGAAACTGCAGATAGCACAAGCCATCATGCAGGGAATACAATCTGTACAGGCGGCCTACAGTTCTGGTTCGGCTATTCCGATAGTCGGGGCCGTTACCGGTCCGGCGTTCGCTGCGGCTGCGGGAATCGCTGCGGCGTTGAACGTTGCGAAGATCAAAAATACAAGTTTCAGCGGTGGCGGTTCTGGGTCCGTAGCTTCTGCAGCTACGCCCTCAGTGAGCATTCCCACCGTGCAGGGCCAGACCGAAGACAATTCGACAACGACCGAAACGCAAGGCCTAGAAGATACAAGCACAGTAACTTCGCAGGTGGTAATTTTGCAAAGCGAATTAGATTTGTCTTTCGCCGAAAATGAGGAAGTTAGTATCGTTTCAAATGTAGGCTAGCTTTCTGACCTCAGCACGTCCAGGTTGTCTTCTATGTAGTCCAGTAGATCTTTGTCGCGCGGGTCTTTCGCATCGTTGCGATACCATAGTAACCAGGACGCCGGTACTTCGATTAAGTAGCGGCCTTTGTGCTTACCGAAAAGCATAGTACTTTCGTCTGTTATTTTTCCTGCCATAATGTGTGCGGTTTTTTGCACGAAGGTACAAATATTTTTAGAATGTTGCAACGGCATTTCAATAATTTAGCAGGTAATAACCGCATAAAAATTGAGTGCAAAAAGTTAAACGGCTGAGCGCGTGCGGCTTAGGTCTTCTTAAAAAAGTACGTCGCGGAATTTTGACTTATATAGGTATGGAAATACGAGTGTACGACATGACGATAAATGCGAACGACGAAACGGGGGTGGATTTTAATTCCTTCGTTGACGGTCCGGCGCACATTCGTTCTTTCGAAATGTATAGTAAGCAAAAAGTGAAATTCGCTATAGACGAAGAAAAACGCATTGTTACAGGTGTGTTTATTATGGCGGACTTTTTGATCTACAGACGCGACGAACAGCACGGCGAACACTTCGTGAAGTTCTCACCGGACACGATTTGGGCCATTCGAAACAAGTTCTTTAAAAAAGGGTACAACGTTAACACGAACGTGCAGCACAAAACGACCGTAAAAGGTGCAGTGCTTGTGGAAAGTTACATCGTGCACGCTACAGACCCGCGCTTCACAAAAGTGCCGGAGATCTTGGCGAAGCAAAAAGTTAACGACGGGTCCTGGATTGGAAGCTATCACATTGAAAACGACGCACTCTGGCAGGACTGCAAAAACGGAATTTTCAACGGCTTTTCAATCGAAGGCTATTTCGACAAAACAGCAACTAATATCAAAACAAATATGAGCAAAAAGAAAAAAGGGCTTTTCCAAAGCATTTTTGGGTCGGAAGGCGGCAAAGATACGATGGGTGAAGTAACAACCGTAGACGGCATTGTGCTTTCTTTTGAAGGTGATTTAGCGGTAGGCACTGCGGTTACTATCGAAATCGACGGTAAACCGACAGCCGCACCCGCAGGCGACCACCAGGTAGAAATCGACGGGACCGTGTACGCAGTGACTTTGGACGACGAAGGAAAAGTAGCCACGATGGACGAAGTAGAAGCCATGAGCGAAGAAGCTGAAATCCTGGCGGAAGCTATGCGGAAAATCGTAAAAGAAGCTAAGACAGAATTCGCAGAAATGCGAAAAGAAAACGTGGCTTTGAAAGCACGCGTGCAGGTCTTGGAAGCGGGCGGAAAGTTTAACAAGGACCCTAAAAAATCCGGTGAAGAAACTGGCAAAAAAGGATTCCAAAAAATCTTATCGTAATGGCGAGAACTAAAAAAGTGAAACAGAAATTCCACGCCCGGTTAAAAGACGAATTCGATTTCGACGTATCGAACATCGGGGCCTATGTGGACGAACAAAGCGAAGATATTCTGGTCGCGTTGATTGAAGGCGGAAGCCTAGTTAGCCGCGTTCAGGTTATGGAAGGCGTAAAGGGTAGCGAGAAAATCAAACTGCTCGAAATGGACACGCCTTTGCAGAGCGCAGAGAACTGCGGAAAAACGCCGGACGGAAATATCATTTTCCACGACAAGACGATTAGTTCTGTGCCTGTCAAAATTGACATGTCAACTTGTAACAAAACGTTGAAAAGTACGTGGGCGCAAATTCTCCTATCTTTAGGAAAACGAGCGGAAAAAGAAGATTTGCCTTTGGACGACGTAATCGCAGCATTCGTAATCAAGCGCGGACGATTGAAAAATCAAGACATCATGTTCAAAGGGGACACGGCTTCGGCCAACCCGGATTTGGTGCACTACGACGGTTACATCAAAAAATGGAAAGCAGATCCGCTCATCCCGGCTCAAACTTTCGCAGGTCCTACAACGGCGGCGAATGCTTTCGCACGTTACGTGCAGGTCGCGAATGCGGCTTCCAGTAAATTGTTGGACAACGGAATCAAACCTGAACTGATTATGCCACGCGCGGAAGCGAAAAAAATCGTAGCAAACATCTGGGCAGATAAAGACTACAACGCTTTGTTGAATGTAAAAGAAGAAGGCGCGGAAATGTCTTTCGAATTGCCTACAACGAACATCACTGTGCGTACTTATTCGCAGCTAGCAGAAGGCACGTTAACCGAAGTAGGAGCGAACGCGCCGGAAGTGTACTTAGTACCTTACGAGTTCATGTTTTTCGCTACCGATTTGGAAGGCGACATCGACGAATTCTGGTTGAAGTACGAAGAAATTCAGGAAAAGCTATTTTTTGGTGCCGAGTGGGGTTCTGGCGTAGAATACGTCTACCCTGAGTACTTCGGTAAAATCGTTTTAACTTAGTATTATGTGCGAATTCACAGAAGGAAAAGCTACTTTTTGCGATGCGCCTGGAGGTTCTAAAAGAGCCTTCATGTGGTCGCTTAAAGATTCGCTCGGATTGAGCAATTATGCTACGGCCCCTGTGGTCGTAGATGGTGAAATTACTGCAATGGCGTTAAAACCTACGAAGTACATTTACCAGTTCAATGTTGAGCCTGAAACTATCGAAGCCAATGCGGACAGCATAGGCGAAGCCGCGAAAAATTCGACGGCTCACGAGCACAAGACTGTAGTAACCTTGGCCGGTAATACGGCAGAGGACATCGCTGCAGGCGTTAAAGCTATCAAAGGGCGCGTGGGTGTCGCTTTGGAGTTAAACGACGGCTCGTTCGAAGTTTACCACTACGAAGAAGGCCGCGGCGGAAAAGTACAACGCTCGCGAAGCCCTGGAAAAATGCTAGACGACGCGAACGGGTCTGTGTGGACAATCACTTCCAGACAAATAGGACCAGAAGCGAAAATCTCGTCTGTGCTTCTCTTAGGCATGTTGGCGCCGTAGTATCGGCCTGCGATAGTCTAACTAATCACAATTAAAGGCGGACTCTATAACGGGGTCCGCTTTTTTGTGTTAAATTTGAAATATGGTAACGATCAAAAAGGACATGTTAAACAAAGTTGGTTTCACCCTCAGTGAATTATCCATCTGCGGCGAGCCGGCCGAATACCGCATGGTATTTGTTTCTGAGAACAGCAAAGACGTTACCTACGAATTAACCAAAATTCCGATTAACCTCAGCACAAGATTGCAAGTTTTCGAGATCGACGAAGGCACCGAAATTGATTTCGCAGTCGAAGGCTTCTACACGTACGAAATATACCAAACCCAGTCCGATAACCTGGTCGAAGTAGGACTGCTTCGCGTTCAAGGCGCAGGCGAAAACCTACAGACGGTAACGACTACCAAAAACCCCCAAGTATATGCCAGAGACTAAAACAGAAACGAAGAAACGAATTCGCGTAGGGCGTGCGGCTTTTAGGGCTGCAGAGAATCCAGAAGCTAGCGAAAAAGTTTCGCGCGGAACCGGCTTCGGAAAAGGCATCGTTAAATGGGGCAAAAAAAATCTTTATCCGCACGAACTTGTCGCGTACAGACAAGACAATCCTATCCACGGCGGAATCATTAACCAGAAAGTTACTTTTATGTCTGCAGCGGGTGTGGATATTACAGGCCTAGACGAAGAAATCCGGCAGGCCCTGGAAGACGCCCTGGAAGACGTAGTGGACGACTTCGAAACGTTCAACGGCTTCGCCGTACGATTTAAGCGAGTAGGCGAAACCTGGAAACCTTCGCACGTGGATTTCGAATCTGTTCGGTATAAGTCCGAAGGAAACCTGTTCGCCATTTCTGACGATTGGAGTGCATCGAAACAAACTGCAGAACTCACGAATTATGAAGAAATAATAGACCTGAGATACGCGCAGCTATCCGGCGAAGGTGACGACCGGGACGACGAAGCGCTACTGTATTGCAAAGTGAAGCCAAAACAGCGGATCTTGAAAAATGGCCGGCTTTCGCTCGGCTACTATCCGGTGCCTGTTTACGTTGGCGCTATCGTTTCCATTCTTGCAGGAATAGAGCAGGACTACTTCGCCTATTCAGAATCGATGAACGGGTACAAAGGCGGCACGCTTGTTAGTCTCAACAATGGCGAGCCGGACACCGAAGAAGAAGCGGACGAAATAGCGGACGGCATCAAAGGCGATTCGACGGACCGAGACACCCAGGGCGGCGTAACTGTTGTATTCGCAGACGGGTCCGAAAATGCAGCGACGGTTCAATCTTTGAACGGCAACAATTTAGATAAAAGGTACATTGCTTCAAATAAGGAAATTCGAAGCAAAATTCTTATAGGCCATTCGGCCGGCTCGCCTACTCTTTTCGCAGTGAATAGCGAAACTATGTTTGGATCGAAAGAAGAAATGGAAATTTCTTACACCCTGTTTTCGAACAACTACGTTAACAAGCGCCAAAAATTCATAGCCGGTTCGCTCGAATGGGCTTTCGCTCGTTTAGGCAAAGTTGGCGCCGTGGTCGCTTTTAGAAAATACGTTTTAGATTTGGGCGTTTCTACAGAGGTGGCCGCTACGAAAATGGCCGTAAAAAAGAAAGATCCAGTTTTGCAAATGTTGTCCACGATGGGCAAGCCGCGCAAAGGTGCAAACGTTATCAAAAGTAGAACTTTCGACCAGGAAACCACAGACGAAGATTTCCTGGCCGAAGCACAAACCGAAAATTTCGCGTCGCTTTCAAAGAATCAAAAAATGATCGTGAAAATGATCGGCGAAGGCAAAACGTTTTCGGAAGTCTCGAAAGCACTCGGAAAAGGTGCCCTGGGCCTTAGCCTGGAAATCGCCAGACTGAACCTCAAAGGCGTTCTGGACGGTTGGAAACTTTCGGAAGCTGAGGACGTGAAACTGGAAGTGCGCTATAGTTACGAAGTCAAAGCCGGAATGGGCGAAATACTCATACCTACGTCGCGCGATTTCTGCGTAGACATGGTAGGCCTGGACAGGTTATACACCCGGGACGAAATAGAACGCCTTTCGGCGGCCTTAGATACGGACGTGTGGCGTTATCGCGGCGGTTGGTACACAGACCCAGACACGGGCATAACGAAGCCGTCCTGTCGTCACGAATGGAAACAAAACGTAGTTAGATTATGAAAAACGTAATGCTTATCGATGCCGAAGGCGTCAAAAAACTAGGCTATGTGCAGAGCAACGTACTGCCGCACACCGTAGACGTGACGATCCAACGCGTACAACGTACAATGCTAAAAAAGGTAATGGGCAAAACGCGTTACATAGACCTGCTAGACAAGGTTTCCGCTTCGCTTCCACCTACGGCCGTTATCGTGCCACTAGACCCGGAAACGTCCGAACTTTTATACGACTATGTGCACCCGTATATCGCCGCAGCGGTGGACTACAAAATAGTTCTGCCATTGACAGTGCAACTGCGAGCGGCCGCAGCGGGAAAATCCAAAGACGAAAACTTCGACGCGTCCGAACTTACAGAACTGCTTCGACTTCGCGACCAACTGAAACAGGACGTGGCCGCGTTCACCGAAGACCTGCAGGAAAAATTGGAAGAAGACAACAACTGCGAAACCCCTGCAGCAAAGAAAGGAAATTCACCCTGGCGAAACATCAAATTTAAGTAGAAATGCAAAGACCTAAGCTGAGCAAAAAGACCGTACAAAAATTAAAAACTGCACATGAAAACAACACTGCGACAAATCGACAAAGGACTGGAAAAAATAGCCGCAGGACTAAAACTGCAAGTAGCTGATTATTTCTGGGGCGACTGGCCGGATTCTTACAACCATCGCGCGCAGAAATACCCTGCAGTCGTGTGCAACGTTCCGCCGGGCCTTTCTTTCACTAAGATAACTACCCTGCAGCTTAACATAATTTGCGTGGACCAGGTGGCCGAAGGGCAAACAAACCTAAAAGAAGTTGAATCCGATACACTGCAGACGCTTCACGACATCTACAAAGTGCTGAAATTCTCGCCGAACTGGCAGGAATTCTGCGTCGTGTCTTCGTGCTCGGTCCCGTTGAAGTTCAAAGATTCGTGCCCGGACGTTGTGGCCGGTTGGCAGGCGACCTTGACTATGAAACTGATCGAAACCGTAGGCCTGTGCGACATAGAATTGCAGGACTACGACACTACTGAAAAAATAAAATGCTAACCAATAAAAAAGTGAAATTATGACTGGTACCGGGTTCCTCAATTTGATTAAAACGCATGGCCTTTCCATAGCGTTAATGCTAGGCGGGCTATATTTCTTAAATGATAAGCTAAATAACGCCGAAGCGCGGATCTTGGCCGTTGAAGAACGACTGCACAACTGTTACGAGAAATTAATAGTGCCTAAAACATCGAGCAGAACGGCTCAAAATAGCGAAACAGTTGTATTCGTTAAGCCGAAGGACCTCGAAATCGTCCCGGAAGACGTCTAGGGCTTCGCTGTGCGTCGTTTCCATAGAATGTAGGCTACTGCTACCAGTAAGGCTGCGAAAGTCCAGTAGAACGCCCAATTTGAGCCTGTTTTATTTTCTTGTCTGGTTTCTGTGCGGTCCGTTTTTGCTTCCTGGCGGATTTTCACCCGGTCTTCTTTCGCCTGCAGCTTCTTTTCCTGTCGTGTGCTCACCTTGCTAGGGTCCAATACCGTTTTCGACGTAATCACTTCGTAGATGGTGTCTTTCACATAGTACCACATGTAGTTTGTATCGCCTATTGTTACGGTCATTGAATCAAGTACCTGTACTTCTACCAGAGTAGTATCGTTATACGACGCGACGACTTCCGGGTGCTTTTCCAAGATCCGCGAAATGCGTTTTTCGGCGTTACAACTGAGCGAGCAAAGCAGCACCATAGCTGCGAGCAAAAATGTAAGTTTTGAATTTTTCACGATAGGTGTTTTTGTATGTTAATCATTCCGTTGAAGATCGCTTCTGCGAATTGGTCCGGGTTTTCGAGCATCATTCTGCAGTCGGGTTCCCAGGTGTCCATAAATGCGCACTCGATCAAAAAGGCCCGGCACTTCACTGTTCGGATTATGTGGAAATTCGCTTCTTTGTCCCTGTCGCCGTCGGACGTGTCCGCACGTAGTTTGAAAGGGCGCAAAGTTCGTTCCATGGAATCGATCATCATTTCGGCCAAAGGGTCGCTGCCTGTTTCGCCCACCGAAGTGAAGACCTCGAAGCCGGTTCCTTTGCCTGCGTTCGCGTGTATCTCGATTAGTACGAAATCTTTATGGACTGCGTAGAGCGCGTCTGTTCTGCGTATTCTTTCAGTTCTGGAAATGTCCTGCAGTTCCGGCACTATGTCTGTGGCCGTGTAGCCGTGAAGGGCGCAAAGCGCCATAATTCGTGCAACTACTTTGCGGTTAAAATCACCTTCGTAAATGCTTCGCCCGTTCGGGTGGTGGAATTGTTTTCCGCTTGTCTGGTAGACGAAATCAATTATGCCGCCGTGCCCGTTTATTAAACCAAAGTGCATACTTTTTTTTCTGCTAATCTACAAAATTATTCTGATTTCTGGGACGATGCGCACAACCCCATATAGGCATAACTGTGCCGCCCCAGTGTCGCGACTTAGCCACAGAATCGCGAATAATCAAAACGCGGTAACCTAAACGCTTTTCCCAAATTTTCTTATAGCGCTTTTTTATTTTTCTAGGAATGCGCCCGCGCTGCACGTAGGTGCTTAATCCTGCTACGTCGTAGCTGAAATCGTCTTTCAGTTTTTGCGTCAAGTTTCTTTTCATGCTATGTTTTTTAGGTGTTTGAAGGCTCGGTCCCTGGCAGCTTTTACGGCTTCCATTAACGCGTTTTGCCCATCTGCTTTCGATTCCTGGCGTGCGATAACTTGCATGTCCATGGTACCTTTCAGAATCAGTTTATTTATTACGACCTGTTCGGCCTGGCCCTGGCGGTCTAGTCGTGCGTTAAGCTGTTCCAATAATTCCAGGGACCAAGTTTGGCCGAACCAAATTATTATATTTCCGCCGTCCTGTAAGTTCAAGCCGTGGCCGCCGCTAGCCGGGTGCATTATTAGAAGCTGAATTTTTCCGGCGTTCCAGTCCAGTATATCTTCGTCGGTTTTCAGGCGTCGAGGTTTGTACTTTTTCAGTCGCTTTTCGATCCGTAGGGCGTCGCTTTTGTATGTGTAGGCGAGCAGCACCGGTTTGCCGTTTGCAGCTTCCATGAGTTCTTCGAGCACGTCCAGTTTCAAATCGTGTACGACGTGGTATTCTTTGTCTTCGTCGTACACTGCGCCGTTCGCAAATTGCAGTAGTTTATTGTTCAGGGCTGCGGCGCTCGCTACCGTTATGGGCTCGTCTGCAGTGAACAGTTCCAGAACTTTTTCGCGTTCAAAGTCTTTGTACTCTGCAGCGAGTTTTGGCGGCATTTCTATAAGTATGTTATTTTCGACGGCTTCCTGTAAATCCAGGTAATCTTCGGACTTCATAGAAATGCAAATATCTTCGATAGCTTCGTAGATTTCTTCGTCCGAGTTTTCGCGCAGTCGGTAGTTGTAAACTATGTGCCCGTTCATCTGTCCAGGTTTGAAAAAATTACGCCTGTACGCGCTTATCGTTTTGCCTAGGCGCTCGCCTTTGTCCAGTAAGTACATTTGCGGCCAGAGATCAATTAAGCTATTCGGCGCGGGCGTTCCTGTGAGTATTACGGCCCTGGGAAAATAGACAAGCCGTAAAGCTTTGAACCGTTGCGATTTATGATTTTTGAAACTACTAGATTCGTCGATCACTTCCATATCGAAAGGCAAACGGCTTCCGCCATAGTGGGCGCACAACCATTGCACGTTGTCGCGGCCAATGGTGTAGATGTGCGCCGGGACCTTCAAAGCGGCCACACGTTCGGCCGGTGTGCCTGCCACTATCGATATTTTTAAATCGCGCAGGTGTGCCCATTTTCGCGCTTCCTGTTTCCAGACGCTTTCGGCTACTCGTTTGGTTCCGATAACCAGAACTTTTTCGACCTCAACTTCTTCGAATATCAGTCGATTAATAGCCGTTAAAGTTGCAACCGTTTTGCCTAGGCCCATGTCTAGGAATAAGCCGCATTTCGAATTTTCCATAATGTGATCCACTGCAGTTACCTGGTAGTGGTGTAGGTCGAATTCGTCCAGTTCTATCATGCGGATCTAAATTGGCGAATTAGTTCGATTATGTGGTCTTCGAATCCTAAAATCCAAGCGTCGGCGCCTTCCTTGCTGTCGAAGTAGCCCACTTTGCCTTCGAAGTTCCCAACGTAGAAACCTTCTTTTTTAAGGCGGTTAATATATGCCACCTGTAACGGGTCCGGTTTTTCGCCTGGGGCTTTCACTTCGGCGAAGCCTGTAAAACCTTTCCACAATACCTGCCGGTCGGGCACGCCTGCGTCGTACTGCGGGTTATTCTTTTTCGCCCACATTTCATTTGCGCGGCATTGCTTCACGAAGTATTTTTCGATAGCGACTTCGCTCAAAGCTTTCGTTTTCTTAGTCGAGGTTTCTTTCATAGTATTTTTGCGTTCCATAGATTTTAAATTTTGCTGTTGTTGTTACCCCGGTCCACCCTTCCAGGCCGCGAAGTATATCGTTAACCTCGCGCGTATTGTAGCGGGTCATGTCTTCTTTTTCTTTGCCCAGGCATTCGCACCATACTTCTGCAGTGCATACGCGGTCCCTGGTAACCTTTCCGGCGCTTTTGGTGTTGTCTAACCAGTTCCGGCGCTCGTAGACGTCTAGCAGGTCCCAACCTTCGGGCAGTAGTCTTTCGAGATAGGCCAAAATCATTCCCTGGCGTTCGTCTTTTTCGCTGTGCAGATCTTGCGTTATTCGCGCGGCAGCTTCTACCTTTTTGGATAGGTACAAAGTTTCGCCCGCTTCGTAAAGGTGAACCGCTTCGGCCCAGAGTTGGTCTACTTCTTTGGGCATGTCTGTAAACACTTCCTTTTTTACTTCGTCCTGCTCGCACATAACCGGCCAAAATCTTCTATTCCCGGTCGGGTCTTTCAGGAATTCCCTGTTATTCGTCGTACCGAAGAAAACGCACTGCCGCTTGAATGTTTCAGGCGAGCGAGCGTAGGCCGGTCGAAAGTCGTCTTTCTGTTTTGAAACGAAATGCTTAATGGCTTCGACTTCGGATTTTTTGAAGGCTGAAAGTTCCGCTATTTCAATGATCCAGGCGCCCTGTAATTGTTCCAAAGATTCTTTGCCCTGGACAGTGGAAAAACTATCTGAAAACCAACCGCGGCCCAACGCGTTCAGAAACGAAGATTTTTTAATCCCTTGCGCCCCAACTAGCACTAGCATGTAATCGAATTTGCATCCGGGGTCCAAGATCCGCGCCACGGCCGCGACCATCATTTTTTTAAAAGCTTCACGAGTGAAAAGCGTATCTGCAGCGCCGAAGTAGTCCTGCAGTGTTGTAGTTATCCGGCTTGTGCCGTCCCATTCCAGGCCGTTCAAATATTCCCGTATAGGGTGCACGCTGTTGTTCTCGATTTCCAGGGCTAGGCTGTCGTCGATTTTATGCGCAGAACAGATCCCATATATAATTTCGACGTAGTTTCGAACGCCGGAATAGTCCACGTTCCGAACTGGCTCGGGTTCGTCGATTTCTCGCCAGGGCGCGTTTCTGTTTATGTACCTTTTCGAATCGAATTGATTATAGCTGAAAAGCTTCTGCAGGTGTTCGTCTTTTTTGAATATTAGATTTAAGTTTTGAGCCGAAGAAATAAAATTCCCTTTGGCATCTATTTCTAAATCGATCATCCAGTCGATGTCTTCGTCTTCCTGCTCGGGTGAAGTTTTCGTCTTCTCTTTTGCTAGTGTGAATTTTACGCCTTTGTCTTCGGTGCATAACTGTTCCATTCGCTTAAAAGACTGCGTGCCGTTTGCGTCTTTGTCCAGGTGCCCGTATAGGTGCAGCCGGACCAAATCAAACGAGTTGCAAAGCCTGCCGGAAATTGGGTCTGTGCCGTGGTGGCTATAGGCCCAAATATCGTCGTAAACCATAAGGCCCGAAGCAGTGCTGCCGCCTGAAAATGTGTACCGGTCTTCGGTAGTTGCGGAATAGACTTCCGGCAGGAATTTTTCGATAACCTCAGCGATTCCATAAGTTCTGCAGAATGCACCGACTACGCCTTTTTTCAAGCAAGGGTCTTCCTGTTTGTCTGCAGAATTCCGAACGCCTTCTGTTTGCTTTTCAGAAGTGGGCCACAAACTAGAATCGGTCCAGTCTGCGTATTCGTCCAGTACGTCGTCCGCGCATAAAAATTCGCCTTTCTGCTCGGCCCAGTAGTACTTCACGTCTTTAGGTCTGCTCGGCCAGAACATTAACCGGTTCACGTCGAACGTGGTCGGGTCGAAAAGTTCTATGCCTAAGTTCCCGGCAACGCGTCGCGATATGGCCGAATATTCGTCCGGGCTTACTTCGCGGTCCAAGGGAATAACGAGCCGCAGTCTGGGGCTTTTTTCGCTGTGTTTGTGCGTAGCGTGAAGAAACGCGCTGCAGCTATATTCCATTTCGAAATCGAAGAAGAAATCCGCCGTGCCGAAATCTACGTCGAGCGTCAATAGTTGGCGATGTCCTACGGTGCTTTTGTTGCGTCGTCCGCCAACTAGATAGCCGCCCACGTAGCCGCCCACGTCCTTTATGGCGCTTTGCTCAGTCTTGGACGCTCGAAGGTATTCTTTTAAAGTTTCGTCAGTCTTAACGCTTCGCTTTAAGCGCTCCACGAATTCCGGCCAGGTCGTTTGCCTGTTCTTCCACAGTTTTGTATCTGCGTGCGATCCTGTGGCTATGTCTATAGTTCCTTCGTGCATCTGTCTGTATAGGCTTTTGCTATTTTCTGGAATGCTTCCTGTATTTCAGTTTTGTACTTCTCAGGAACGCTCGTTGTGATCCTAACTTTTTTAACTGGGTTCGGCTTTCTGCCTGCGCCCTTTCTTTTTCCACCTCTTGCCATAATCACTTTTATTTTTGAAAATATTTAACTTCTTCGCCTTTCGCATCCAGAGGAAAACCGCTCGCCCAACTGGGTAGAACTTTCATAATGTTTTCCAGTTCTTCTTTTTGGCCGTCTTCTACTACGATTTCATCGTGCACGTGCATTGCTATGTCGTGCCCTTCTTCGTGAACGCGGACCACGGCTTCGGCCATGAAATCACGGGCCACGGCCTGTACTATGTTCTCGGTCAATTTTCCGCCGTAGGAATCTACCCAGGTCCATTTTCGGGTTTTCGGGTGCACCCACATGTACTGTATTCCTTTTTTGCCATATTCGTTGAAAGCTATTCTGGCTTTGTGGTAGCTTAACGTTCGACCCGAGGGCAGTTTTATTGTCATGCTGTCGCGGTCCGTATCGAAAACCAGTGCGCCCAGGGTTACTTTGGTTTTCAATCGAATCGACTTTGTAGCTGCATTCTGAACGGCTCGCCAGTAGTCCACTATCGCAGGATTCGCCTTGCGCCAAACTACCACTAAATTTTTCATTTCCGGTATAGTTAGGCCCATATCTTCGCCGCCCATCAATTTAAGCGCATTGTAACCGCCTTGAAAGCCCAGGGCCAATTCTGAAACTTTGCCTTTCGCCCTGTCCGCTGAGGTTATTTCTGCCACTGGTATTTTGAACATCTTCGAAGCGGATTCCTTGTATATGTCTTTCTGGCCTGCTTCGAAAACCTTCATGCGCCAACGCTCATTTGCGAGCCACGCTAGGACCCGCGCTTCGATAGCGGAGTAATCCGACATAGTTAGGTGCGATCGTCCAACAGAGGGCACGAAAGCGGTACGCACAAGCTGCGCCAAGGTGTCCTGCACGTCTGCAAATAACATCTGTAGCAGTTCGAAGTCTCGGTCCTTGACGATTTCACGGGCGCAGTCGAGATCTTCGATATAATTTCTAGGCAGGTTCTGCAACTGGATAAGCCTTCCGGCCCATCGGCCAGTATGCGCCCCGTAGAACTGGAACAGGCCGCGCACTTTGTCGTCGTCCATTATGCAATTTAGCATAGCATCGTACTTCTTAATACTGGTACGCCCTAGCCTTTGTCGTATGCCGATCATTTCCATAACTCGCCCATCCTCAAAACTCAAATCCGCTAACGTTCCTTTAGTGAGATTTGGTAATTTTGTCCCTGTCCGGCGTTCGATCCAGTCTTGAAGTTGGGCGATGCTATTTGGGTTCTGTAACCCGGTTATTTTCTTCGCCCTTTCGAGCAGTCGCGTTCTGTTTATTTCGTTCAAATGCAGCACACTGTTAACGAATTCCAAATCGACGGTTATTCCGTTTTCGTTTATGAGTTGATCGATTTGGTACAGGTGCTGTTCGAACTCCGGTATAGAGTTATGCTTTAACCGTTCATAGACGGCCACTTCTGCGACGACATCCTGCCGGCAGTACTCTAAAAAGTTTTCCCATTTTTCGGCGTCGTGCTCAGGTAGATTTCTTTCGCGGCCTTCGTTGGTCTTCGTCGGTTTGCAGGGAATGCAAAAATAACGGATATGTGCGGACCCGGCAGCGCTTTTCGCCTGGTCGCCTAAGTTCAAAGCTTCCGAAACGCCTTTAAGCGATAACGGCAGGCCGTTGTAACTTGCTAGAACTGCAGTGCAGGTCCATTCGTTCCCGACGTCCAGGCCCATAGCCCCAAGGCACACCCGTTCGAAAGTAGCATTGTGCGCCAACTTCCGAACGTTTGTATCTTGAAGATCCGCCAGAACTTCTTCGGGTACGTCGTCCCATTCGCACACGTGGACTTTCTTTCCGTAGGAGTATGCCAGGCAGAGTATTTCGAAATCAATCGAATCTGCGTACTTATACACCCCGGAAGTTTTCAGGTTCACAGAACTAAAAGTCTCTATATCAATGTGCAAATGCTTCATAGTATTTTTACGGTCTTGGGTTTCCACTTGTAATGTAGTCGAATTCTGAGTAGTACCAGAAATCGTCCTTATCCTGTGCGGATTCCGCGTTCGAATAGCCTGAGTTAACAAGCGTTCGAATCATGTCGTTTGGTTCCAACGAATCTACGTACGCCCTGGCTGCGATTTCGGCATTACGTAGAACGGTAGTGAATAAAGCCGCCGGCGTATCGGTGTAGCCGTAGCCGGACCATCGCTGCACGTCGTCTTTGTCGTTCTCAGGTTTCAGGTTCACAAAAGCGAAGATCCGGAAAAAGCTTCCTTCTTCGGTCCATTGTACCGTCGTCCATAGTTCGCGCCCGCCGTACGTCCATTCTTTGCGCATCGTGTTTTCTGCTTTGTTCATAATTTTATACTGAATTAGTTAATGAATTATACTGCGAAAAGCGCGTGCCCCACTGTCGAAGTGTTACACGCGCTGAGGTTAAAAGTGCGACAATTTACTATTCGAGTTTAATCGTTGTTCCTTTTTTCTCGGAAACTCTGTTAAATTCATCCTTGATGCAGTCTTTCAAACTCAGTCCAGACGCTTGACAAAGCAAGTCTAAATAGGTCGCTATGCCTCCAACTTCTTCTTTTATAGCGGCCTGTGCTTCTTTTAACGAAAAATCGCGTCGTTTAACTTTTTTCAAAATGTTGCAGAGTTCTCCGGTTTCTCCGGCTAAAGCGTTGCCCCACTCGGCTAGGCTCCAATCGTGTAAAGTCATTCCGAAAACGGTTACGCATCGTTCTTTGTTCTTCTGCTCAAAATCTTCTAAAAAATCACTCATATCGTTCTTTGTTTTAGTTACCTCGAAAAGCGCGTGCCCCACTGTTGAAGTGTTACACGCGCTGAGGTTAAAAGTGCGGCAATTTACTATAATAAATCGTCTTCGTCGTCGTCCAGGTCGCCGAAATCTTCATCGATTTGGTCCGCAGTGTAGGAACCGCCTAAGCTTTCGCCGTCGCGCAATTTCTGCACTGAATTAAGGCCGCAGGCTACACCTTTGTTCCCGCCAGTGTTGAAGGCGTACAGGTTCATCGAAACGCGACCGTAGCAACCACTGTAGATTTCGCGTTCTTCCATTATTTCCTGTCGGTCTTCGTCCACCAGAATAGGTTTGCTAATCGAATTCGCAGTGAAAAACATCATGCCTTCATACTCTTCGCCGTCCTTGTCTTCGTCACCGTCACGCAGCGGAGTTTTCAGGCCTTTGGTGCCTTTCAAAATGTGTTGATTTTCGGCTATGACTTTTTTCACGGCTTTTTCGAATCGCGCTATAGCGGCTTTGTCCTTTTTAGGAATTAAACCAGAAACGCTATATTTCTTCGGGCCGTCCTCTGTGATCGATCGGGGTTCGTGAACTGTTACGTAGCTTAGACGCACTTCACCTGTTACTAATTTTTCTGCCATTTTACGTGTATTAATTGTTAGTATTATTTTTTATGTTTTCGAGCGTTGCTACTCTATGCAAATATACTGTTTTTATTTTGATTTATGCAACTTTTATTCAAAATTATTTATTTCGTGAAGTCCGAAGCTTTCCACTTTCTGCGGGGGCCTGGTTCGTCGCGCCTGAATACGTTGTCTTTTGAGTGGGCGTAGATTATCTGGTCCGCGCTTTTTCCGGTCCGCGCTAGAACTATGTCGATAGCGTGGTAAATGTCAACGGCCAAAACTGTTAGGCCTGTGCTTAAAAATTCTTCTGTCATGTACGAAACGTGGTAGTTCGCTGTTTTTTCTTCGACGTATATTTCCAGTAGAAGTTCCCAGGGTTGGCGGTCGTCTGGCTGTGCGGCGTTGAGCGCGTAACGAATTAAGCCTGTAACGGACCGAACAGGCGGCACGCAGTCCAGGAATTTTGCGATAAGTTTCTGCCGGTATTCCGCAGGAAGTTCGTTCGCCCAGTCGTGTAAAGTTCTTTTTTCGTTCATGGTTTCTAAGTTTTTAGCCGAGCAGGTCGAAGTCGTCGTCGAAGTCGTCGCCCCTACTCAGTGCGGGTCTTCGGTCGGATTCGTCCACTAGCGTAGGTTTTCCGGCGTTGTAAGTAATGAAAGGCCCTAGAAATGCTTCCATATTTTTTTTGCCTAGGCCTTTTTGTAACTCGGTTAAACCTCGCAGCTTTGTTTGTTTGTATAGGATCTCGGGCACGCTTTTTTTGCGCAAAGCGTCCATGGCCTTTTCGGCTTCTGGAATAGACCTTCGACCGCGACCGGCTACGAGTTTCAAGCCGGGCCATTTTTTGCCGCCCAGGGCAGAGTTGTAGATATGTTCTTCGACTGCATTTAGGTAGGACTTAACGCGGTCCGCTAGCAGGTAGATTTCCATAACGTCTTCGAAGTGTAAACTATGCACGTCGGTGTCGCCCAGTTCCACAGAATCCGGCGCGAAGTCTTCGTCTGCAAGTCTCAGCATTTCGTCTTTCAATGCAGGGCACAATACTTTTGCGTCGCAGAATCTGCACCAATCGCCCGGCACCAATTCGCCGCGGCCAGAAAATGCAATTTTGGCCTGGGGCTTAACGAAGTTTTCCGCCCATTCCAGAAGATCTTCGCTCGAAATATCCCACGTCGAAACGGCGTCCAATCGTGGCTGCACAACTGTAAGCCGTATAGTGTGTATTTCATGCAAAACGCTGTACTTGTCGTAGGCACCTAAGCCATATATTTTTAACTGGTCGTTATCAACTGCGCTAACTCGCACACCCATTCCGAATTTCAAGTCTGTGACGTAAAGGACGCCGGCCGATAAAGCGATAAAATCGCCAGTGCCGAAGCCTTCCGGTATGTACGCTTCTAACGAGACTTTTTCTTCTATGAGTATAAGAGCGCCAGTACTATTAGTTCGTGCTTCTGCGACCTGTTCTAGTACAAAATTCACGTAGTCTTCGACTGGTTCGAGCATGTCTAAACTGAAAAGTTCGTGCGCTTTCAGTTTTAGTTTGGTGCCGTGGTACGCTTCTTTGTCGATCAGCTTCAAACGGTATCGCAGTTCGTTTTCAGAAATTTCATGCGCCAGGGTTCCTTCTGCGGCGAAGGTCGTTTCTTCAATGTCGCCCAAAAGTAGCGCCAGTTCGATTTCTGGCACGGGTTCGATTTCGTCCGCCATACGGGCCGAGGGTGTGCAGTTTAGCCACCTGGAAGCCGAAGAAGCGGAAAGGACCGCATGTGCCCTTTCCGCGTGATTAATCTTGCCAGACACTACAGTGCTGTTATGAAATCGTGATATTCCTGGAAGTCGTCTTCTTCCAAAGAACTAACGTTCTTCACTTTCAATTTTGCCAACTTCTTTTTGATCGCGTCACGGTTGGCCGTGGAAGCTTTCACCTTTTTAGCTGTCAAAGTTCGAAGCGTCGCCAGATCGATTTCAGCTTCTTCGTCGTCTAAATCGTCGAAATCTTCATCGTCTTCGTCTTCTTCCTCTGCGGCTTTTTTCGCAGCGGCTGCAGCTTCTTTTTTCTTCTTAGCTTCACGACTTTTTCGCGCACGTTCACGGGCCGCAGCTTTTTTCTTTTCTTCCGCGTCGTCTTCGTCGTCGTCCTGGTCTTCGTCGTCTGCCGCCGTTGTTTTTCGAAGTTTTTTCGTTGGGGCTTCGCCGCCGCTTAACGTGTCCATGAACGCTTTCATAGCGTCGGTCTGTTCTGTGTTGTCCAAGTCAATAGACAACGTTACTTGCATCTTGTTCATACTGATACTGATTGATTTATTATTATTTGATCTAATTCGCGAAAGTATTCCGCGAAAGGTTTTTGAGAAAAGCCAATAACGTGCACCGCTATTTCTTTTTCTAAATGGTAAATTTTTGTAACGCCTGTAGCGGGGGAGTATATCGCGCAGTAATTGTCTTTGCTAAATCTCACTACGTCGTCGTGCGTTGTTGTTTTCCAGTAGAGGGCGTCCATGTATAGCGCATCTATAGAAAGGCCCGTAAAAATGGACAGCCTATAAATTTGTTCCTCTTTCATTCTCGCCCTGCCGAGTAACAAGCGCGACAAGGCGGCCGCAGGGTGAAGGTTTGCAGGGAATAGAGCCTGCGCCAATTGGCCGCGGTCCAAATCTCTGTCCTCAATTACTCGTTTTAAATCGATTCGCATATCTTGTTTCCGGCTTTTGGGAGTTCGAAAAAGGACGCAAGATCCAGGCATAGTTCCTGGCCGATTTTCGCCTGCATTCTTTCTTGCTCGGGCAAAAATTGGTCGCGCATTGCTTCCAGGAATTTCAGGCACATGCCGGTTTCTTCTGCGCGGTTGGCTGCGAATTGGATTAGGCCGGTAGTTTGGTCCGTGAATTTGTGCGTTAATGTCTCGGCTGTGAATGAGCCGCTAACGATTTGCCGCGCTACGTTGTACCTTTTCGGCTCGTTGATATACTCGGCCAACTTCGGCACGATGTCGCCTAAGCGCTCGGCTAGGACCCCCGTAGCGTCGTCTGAAATCGCCAGGCTTAATTCGATTAAGTATTCCGGCTGTCTGTTGGCGTACTCGGCCATCGAAGCTGCAAGCAGAATGAAACCTGTTTGCGTTGCTACGATTTCTTTCACGAGCGCCACCGCTTTGCTGTTCTGTTGCATAGGTCCTACGGTATTAAATATGAGTGAGACAAGTACGAACCTTCGCCGGTTACCTGGTGCAAGGTTGCGCCGTTGCGCATAATGTCCAAGGCCCACTGCGAGCACTGGCCGCCATTCGCTACACAGTCCTGGACCATCGAAACGCGGATCGTGTCACCTGTGCAGGCTTCAAAGTTGCCCGCTACTGGCGCATTATTTAGAAATGCGTTGAAGGTGTGGTCCGGGTTCTGGATCGTGAAAACTACGCAGTAAATCGCGCAGGTGTCACAGGGTTGCTGCATTGCTACAGGCTCGGCGTTCGGTTTGATTTCTTCCTTTGCGCAGCTAAATAATAGTGCCGGGCATAAGACGACTAAAAGGATTTGAAATAATTTTTTCATTGGTTGTATTTTAGTTTTGCACCGAATAGGCGGTGCGCCTTGTTTAAATTAATGAGTGCAAATATATGCAATTAGTTTGAATCTGTATTACAAAAATCGAAAATTATTTTTTCAGTGCTTCGATGGCGTCCTTTTCCGCCTTCATAATCTTGTACCGTTCGTTGCGGACCTTTAGTGCGCTTTCGTGGTTGTCTGTTGAGCCTGTCCACGTTAGGAGTATGTGCCCCAGGCGGTCCAAACTTTTGCTAATTTCTTCCAGGTCGTATTCGAAAGAACTTAGGAGGGAATAACCTTCCACGTTTTTTAACTTGTCGTGGAATCGTGGTTGAATGTCTTGTATTGTCGAGGTATTATCTGTTTGTTTCATACTTCAATATACGCATTATCTTTGAATCTTGCAACTATTATTCAAAGAATTAACAGATTTTAACTATTCCAGTCCTCGGATTCGTGCTTCTGTGAATCGAATTCTTTCGCGCAGCTTCCGCCGCATGTCCTCGTCTTCACTGAGGGCGTGCAGCGTCTGCATGATAATTACCTGGTTCGTCAGTACTTCTTTCATTGTTCAAAATTTTAAGGCCTACAGGCTTGTGTAAAGTTTCGTTGTTGATTCGAAAAACGATACCAGTTTATCGCAGTACACATTCTCGAATTCGTGCTTAGTTTTCATCTTTCCTGCACGAATAGAAATGAATTCCATTTTGTAAACGTCCATCGATCCTAAAGTGATTCGAAGATAATTAGCACCGCTCGCGTTTCTCGCTAATTTCATAGACAGCGAATTCGTGCCGGCGATGAATTGTTTTGATCCTGTCATTACTCGGAATTTGTTTCCGCCCAACTGGGTAAGAATCGTTTGTGCTATTTCGTTATTTCTGTTTCGGGTTGCATTGTCTGTATTGTTCATACTTCAATATACGTACAATGTTTGAATCTTGCAACTATTATTCAAAGAATCTTCGAAACGTTAACGTTCCTTAACATCTGCGAGCATTTCAGGCGTATCTATTCCGAACGCGTCCGGGCCTACCGGGTCCGAGCATTTCCACTGCATCGAAAGTCTCGGTTTCTCTGCAGCGTTTTCGCTGTACGTCAGCCCCTGAAAATCGAATCCAGGTTCCCAACACAGGACAGGAAAATCGTAAACGAACAGAGTGTGCCTGCTTTCGCGGATCTCGATACGTGCGTGCGCTTTCACGGCTTCGACGTCCATCTGCCAGAGGTCGAAGACTTGCTGCGCCCGTCGCTGCATTTCGGTGTCGTAGGTGTGTTGAATTATTTCTGCTATACGTTCGTCCATGATTAGTAAATTTCTAAATCGGGGTTATCTAAGCGCATTTCGATAGCTTCGTATTCGCGCAAAACTCGTTCCCTGTGGTCCCGAAAAAGTCCGTTATTGTATTCCGTTTCGTCGATGTCTGCTATTAATTTTTCGTACTTGCTTTTCAGTTCCAGGTACTTTCTTTTTTCGCGTTCTATTCGGTCCTGGTAGTCGTGCTTTAAATCTGCGTGCCTTCGGCTTATCTCGTTAACTTCGTCCAGTTCTTCTTCGAGAATTAAAACGCTGTAGTTTTCATCGAAGGCCAGGCCGCAATTTTCGAAAGCTTGGCGCAGTTGTTCTTTCGGTTCCATACTCAAAGCATTAAATAATCTTCGATTTTTTCTGTGATCGTTTCCAGGTGATTATCGACGAACCAATCGAAGTCCACGCGTTCGTGCAATTGCATGTTAACTTTCCAGTGCGGAAAGATCTTCTGGGCCGTTTCGGTGTCGTCTACGAAGCGAACGAACAAAGACATTACTTTGGACCCGCAGAGCACGTCCAGGCTTATAGCTGCCTTTCCTATGCCGGTTTCCCATTCGAATTTGTTGCCCATCGCCAGGTCGAATTCGCTCGGGGACTTTTTAACCGTGGCCCCGTGGTCGATAATGTTCTGAATGCAGCGCTTTTCAATCGCTCGCTTTTGTGCTATTTTCATTTTCATTTTTAGGTGTGTTTTCGATAAAAGGAATAATCCACATTTTGAAGTGATTGTGCACGATGCCTGCTTCCTCTGTGGTCTTCAAGTTGTGCGTAACTGGGTTCGAATGAATGACGCTAAAAACGTTTCGCCCGAAATGAATCGCCCGGCTTTCGTAGTAGTCGTCCGGTGCTTTGTTCCCGCCATACCTTTGCGCAACTTCGAGCGCGTCGATTCTGTCTTCGGCGGCGATTTGGATCATGTTTTTGAGCAGGTCCAGTTCTTTCCAGGCGTGCTGTAAATGTACCAGAGAAGCGGCCGCGTTTACGATGTCCTGCGGATCTGCTTTGCGCAGTTCTTCGTCGAAGGCTTTCAGCTTTGCTATTAATTCGTTCATGGTTTCTAAGTTTTTAACAGGCGTAGAATTTGGTATCTGGGGACAGTTGCGCGTTGGCGTCGTCTCGAAGGCTTTTGCATACGCAGTTTTCGCCTTTGCGGCATTGCCCGTTTCTGTACAAGTGTACGCATCGTGTTTTCGGTTGTTGACGCGTTGCGCCTTCTTCGGCGATGAGGTCGTCTAGTTCTCTGCTGTTAATTCTTGGCATTGGTCTTCTGTATTAGAGTTAAAATTTTCAGTTATAGCCGTCGCAGATTTCAGCACCGCTACGGCTCGGTTCAAACGCTTTTCGGCGTAGTCGTGTTCTTTGGTTTTCTCGGCCTGTATTTCTTGTATTAAGTCGATATATTTCTGCGTCAAAGCGGCCGCCTTTTCGAAAGCTGTTTTAGCTTTGTTTGGGTTCGCCAGTTTCCATTCGTGGAACTTATTGGCGTATTCATCCGCCGCCGATTCGTACGACATTTCTGTGCGGCCGTAGTGCTTCTGTTTCGCTTTTAGAATCGTTTGGTAGTCCGGCTGCGCTTCGAGCCAGTCGGCCTGCGCTTTTGTGTATTGGTTGCTCATATCTTTACGCGTTTACAATTTCTTTTAGAGTTCTTCGCCCTTTGGCCTTAGAAGGCATTATCATTACGTGGCCCGTTTTCTTTTCGAAATGGTCGTAGCGTTCGAGCAGTTTCGGTCGTAGCTTCGCGCCCAGGCACAGATCTTCTTCCGAAGCCATTATGCAGAAAACGCAACTTTTGCGGGTCATTCCTGCAGCATACACCCAGAACGGTTCCTGGCCTTCGTTCTTAATGCCTGCGAACACTTCTGTAGTTTTCATCTTGTGTATAGGCAGCCAGTCGTACCACCTGCGCTGCACGCGCTTGTGTACGCTTAGCGACTTGTTCCACTTCCAGGCGGCCTTCTTCTTCCGGCCAGAACTTTCCTCGGCACGAAGGCCCATGCAATTAACTACTTTTGTGAATCCGCGTTCGTTGCATATCTGGCGTACTTTCTTCTGTATGGGTCCGCGCTTCAAATCGCTTGTGCATTGGCGGTTCTCTGGTGAAGGAAACATGCCGCGGTGCTCGACCATTTCGAAGAACGTTTTAACTGCCTGGACCACGTGGAATTCGTGCGTAACTGTTTCGCGGATAAAAGCTTCTGTGCCTTCCCATTCAACCTCGGGCAAATGTGCGTGTATTACGATCAGCCTGTCCGCAGGAATGATCTTGCGCAATTCCAGGTACATTATCTGGCTGTCCTTTCCGCCAGAGTGGTTCGATACGAAAACGCATTCAGGATCTGCTATTAGTTCTTTTATCTTCTTCGTTAAGTTCATACCTCAATATACGCACAATGTTTGAATCTTGCAACTGTTATTCAAAGAATTAACAAATTTTAACATTTGCGCACTATCACGGATCGACGAAATAGAAATTATTCGGCAGCTTTTTTCTGCAGGTCGCGCCTATTGGAAAGAAGCCCTGGGAGTTATCGAAGTCCTCCGCGCTGCTTATTAGATTCCCATTCGTTAAAAGGTGCACGCTGTATTTCGGGTTCGGAACTTTTTTGCCGCAACAAATGCAGGGTTCTTTCGGGCCGCCTTTGTCTTCGTAGTTTTCCGCTCTTACGTCGTCCAGTGGTATTTCGAATAACCACTGGTGAAGGTCTATTGTGTTTTTCATGGTTTCTATTTCTTTTTAGTTCCAGGCGTTTGATTCTCTTTGCTGAAACATTATTTTTCCGTCGATCTCTTTTTCACGATAGTGCAGACCTACTTCGTTTCCTGTTTTGTAGTGGGCTTTGTTGGCGTCTTCCTTGGAGAAGAACCAACAGCCGGAACCTTTTATGAAAATGTGATCTAAAACGTTTTTAGTGTATTTGTTCATCTTGAATTCTCGCGATTCAATCGTAGGGGCTGCAGTGTTATTTGTATCTTTCATACTGCAATATACGCACAATGTTTGAATCTTGCAACTATTATTCAAAGAATTAACAAATTTTAACATTTGCGCACTATCGGCGAAACAATGGCGTGCCGTCGAATTATGTCGGACCTCAGCTTCTTATCGGCTGCGCTGTACTGGGTGGCTTTCTGCAGTAACGGCAGGAAACCGTCGGACCACTTACGAAAGTTTGCATAGCTGCGCAACTCCGGCAGGTCCTTATTTCGTACACCGTACAACGGCAGCAAGGCGCCAGGCTTTTCCTGTTGAGGTTCTTCGGTTTCTGCGTACAGAACTATCGAACTGATTATGAAAAATACATTTTCCTGTTCGTATGGCTTGAAGCCGGACCGGTACAACGGCTGTTTGAACACACATTTATTCGTGCTGAGGTCCAGAAAATTAAAACCTTTGGGCGAGGTCTGTATAAACGCAGCGCGGATCTGCTTTGCTTTTTTGGTTCGGTTGCCTAGCACATACGTGCGGCCCAGGGTTAAATTGTACGGCGTCCGGGTTTGTTGGAAATTACGCCACTTTACGTTTTTGCCCCGTGCGGGCACTTCTGTTAGTTTCATGGTCCTACGCTTTTCGGGTTACGGTGTCACGGTAGAACTGCGGCCAGTTAGCCTCTATTTCTAAAAGCGTGTAAGCGCGGCCCGAACTAGTCGCAGCAGGTTTGCGCAGTATGTAGGCACGCAGCACAGAAAAATCGAAGGGGCTTAACTCCGTTTCCTTTTTAAGTATCTCGGGAATTAAAGCATCTATGCTGACTATCGAAAACCCTTTCATACTTTTCGGATCGCCGGAACCTTCGTTAACGTTAAAAGCTTCGATGCACATTCTTGGGTATGGGTCGCCGTGTGGGCGATGCGTGTGCAGTTGCACGGCTTCGGCTGTCATTCTTTCATGGACTACGCGAAGCAGTTCTAGTTCCGCAGCAGTGCCCTTCCATTTCTGGGGTAGTCTATATTCGTCGAAATAACACCCGCGACAATCTTCTGCAGTTAGTACGCTTTTGTACTGGCGCAGTTCATGTGCCGGGCTTTGGTGGTTCATTTTCTCGGTTGCTCGTGGTCCTATACCTACGAGTGCTATTAAAGATACGTGCTGTTTCATAATTCGAATTTAGTCTGTTTGATTTTTCTAAGGTTTTCTTTCATGCGCCCAAAGCGCGTTTTTAGTTCTGGTAAAGGCATAGGCAAATCGCGTCCGGCTGTCCAGGCTTGGAAGCCCTCTGCAATTTCCGCCGCGTCTTCGAACATGTCTAATAGCGTGCGCGGCTGCAGTTCGAAAATCGCATCTATCTCGACAGCTTCCGAGAATAGTTCGACGGCCGCTTTTGATTCTGAGCCAGACACGACGGCGATTTTTTCGTGCTCGATGTGGAATTCTTTTTCGTTAATGCGCCAAAGCGTGTAAACGTCCGCACCCTCGTGCTTCACTGTGTTTGATTTTTTAAGATTCATACTTGTGTTTGTTATGCGGCTGCGCGGGTCTAGGACCACAAGCGCTGCGCCAGTTTAACTTTCTTGGTTAATTCCTTTACTTTCTTATTTGCGTAGCTTAGAGACATGCTGTGCGCACGTTCAATGGTTCCGGCTTTCATGCCTGCGTGCTGTGCTTTTGCTTCTTCCAGTAAGTGTTCGAAGTACTCCAAAGATTCCGGCATTGATAAGTCGATCTTATTCGCCTGGGCCTTCCAGTACTCCGCTTTGCTTAGGTGGCTTTCTGCCTTGTCGCGAAGTTCGATATTCTTGTCCATTGCTGCAGTCGCATTCGCTATCGCGCGGCGGTGTCTTCTTTCGCTGTGGTGACCCACTAGAATAGGTTGACCGAAAGGTATTCCGCTTTTGCTTTCGCTAAGGTCCGAAGCTGCGAAGCGTTCGTCTGCTTTGGTGCTCGCTGAGGTTGCCCAAGATTCCAGGCGTTCAGCTTTTGCCTTTGCGCGTTCCTGCGAGTTGTAACCGTCTGCACGCACGATTGAGTAGTGGAAGAAACCGTCTTTTACTCCTATAGAATTGAATACGATACATTCGTGCTCGGTTCCGTATCTGGTAGTAAGCGTGATCGTGGCCCCTTTTTCATGCTGTTGCGGGCATCTGGCTATGAAGACATTCGGCGCGAATTTTTTGTACGTATTTTCTGTCGCTGTTCCTTGGTCCTGTGTGTCTGTTGCGTTATTCATTTTTAGTTTTGTTTTTATGAGTGAGTAAAAAATTATCTGTTTTGGTGCTGAGGTCTACGCTAAGTTGTCCACTATCGCTTCGACCTTTATTCCGCCGCGTCGGTTCATGTAGTGCGGATTGGTTAAAGTGCTTTTGCTTAACATGATGTTGTGCTTTTTTCCTTTGTAGGTGTGAAAGCCTTTGTAGTACTTCGGCGTTTCTTCTGTGACAGTCATTGCTACTGTGTGCATGTGCACTACTGTTCCTACTTTTATGTTCTTCTGGGTTGCTTGTATCATCGTTTTCATACTGCAATGTACGCACAATGTTTGAATCTTGCAACTATTATTCATTTAATTTTTGTTAAATAAACAAGAAAACAATAAAAGTGCGCTTTGTTTACTTTCTTGTTTACGCGTGCACGCACCATAAAACCTGGAAAATCTGTATAAGTAAACAAGTAAACAATAAAATAAGCCTTTAACTTTATATTATTACTTTTAGTAGTAAATTAGCGTATAAATATAGGATATTACGTATATATCGCATAAAGGTTTTTCGTTTGTTTATTCGTTTACTTGTTTACTTTTCGCCTACAAGCCCCGCCACCACTGGAAAACAAAGCTAAACAAGAAAGTAAACGATAGTTTAGCATTGTTTCGCCGGTGGTCTATCGGGAATATTTTGCATATATTTGGACTGTATGCAGCACGAAAAATTATATAGAATAGCGAGTAACAGACACGGCCAATTGAACCGCGACGTAGTGCACGACACGTTCTGCCAGTTCGGCGAAGACCTACCCAATACGGCCTACCTTCGAACCTGCATAAATAACGCGAAGCCGGAACCTTTACAGGAACGCTTCGACGCGAACCAAATCGAACTAGACCAAAACGCGGACCCGTTCTTCGACGAAAGCCTGTACAGACAATTGCTTCCGGTCCTGGATTCGATACGCGAAAAGTACACGCGCGAAGTAGATACCTTTCTAGCTTGTAAAGTGAACGGCTCAATGCAGGCCTTTTCCGAGCGGTCCGGCATATCGAAATCGGTATTGGAGAAAATATGTAACTTTGTTAAATATGAAATACTTACAGAATTTTACCGACTACAGAACCTGGATTGAAACACCGACCTACAAAGTAGGCCTGCTTTTCATCTTCATTGTTTTTGTACTGGTGTACAGGCTAGGCGTTAATCGTTGGCTGTATCTCAATTATCCAAAACTAAAAAAGCGTAAAATTATCTACTGTTCTACCTGCTTTGCCTTCTGGCTTACTTTGCTAATATCGCAGAATCTTGTAATCTCGGCTACGGCCTTTTTAATCTATAATTTATATGAAAAGAATAACAACAATTGATGCGGACATCGAAACGCTTCAACCGAAATTCGAACTAGGTACACACGACTGGACCAAAGACGAAAAACTGTGCATCGAATCTGCCTATTTCGCGATCACAAAAGTAACGACAGGAAAAGGCCGAACGGTAGACCTAGGCTGCGCCGAGTGCGTTTCTTCTGCGGCTCAAATTGTGAAAAACTACATAGCTTTGGTTGAGACTGCAGAAGCTGCAGAGAACGAAACAAAAACGCTTCGAGTTCTTCCGCCTTCACACAATTGGAAAGACACGCACAAAACGATCGACGCGGAAGCTGAGCGCGTAGGGTGTGAATTCCCGGAAGACGTCACACGAAAGGACGATAAAATCACGCACCTGGAAGCGTTCATCGTAGAGCACCCATACGCAGACGAAGACCAGGACGACGAAGACCAGGACGACGAAGACCAGGACGACGAAGACCAGGACGACGAAGACCAGGACGACGAAGACCAGGACGACGAAGAC
>Ga0196901_1000158_pt1 | contig 35994 bp, 49 predicted proteins | sample CB_VirMetaG_FD_169099 | JGI IMG/M metagenome (GOLD analysis project Ga0196901, IMG submission 169099) | Freshwater to marine saline gradient viral communities from Chesapeake Bay - CB_1504_1 Viral MetaG (v3) (version 3) | ecosystem: Environmental > Aquatic > Marine > Coastal | place: USA... | reverse complement strand
TTAAAGGTTGGGTACTGCAAACCAAAAATGGACGGGGTAAATACCAAATTCATTCTCTCGTACTTCCCATTGCTTTGTTGGTATATCGTAAATACCAATTCCCGTCACCCAAGTATCATTAAATTGATTCCACATTTTCACAACGCACTCAAAGGTGTTTGTCGGTAGTTCATTTTTTACATCTTTCCACATAATTTATTTCTCTTTTGTTTTAAAGGTTAATAATGCCAATAATCTGTAATACTGGCAAAAGTTAGTTTTATATGTTGTTGCGTATTTATACGCTTATATACTTTACACTTTGAGTGCTTTTTATTTTACACTTTGTCACACTGCGGTGTAAGGTTTCTATTTACAATCTGGATAGGTGCAGTTGTTGTTTAGTCTGCAACTTTCACCTTCTCTTTTGATATGCTTACACCTTTTGTTGGCTTCTAATTTCTCCAGAGAATCTTTTACTATAGCATACCAAGACCACTTATCCTTGTCAGCGTTCCAAAGTTTCTCGTACATCTCAAGTAGTATCTCTCTATTTGTCATATTATTGCTTATTGCGATATGCGATATTGCCCTTATTCTGTACATCATAGTGTACATTTTTACCCCTACTTTGTAACAAATTGTGGCTCATTTTGTGACAATTTAAGGCTCATCGTTGTGAGGATTTGCGAATGTGTACCATTTTGGTACGCATCAAGGCAAGTCTTCCTCAGTTACACGAATAACAATCTCATTTTTACCTCTGCGTTGTAGTATGTTGCGTAGTTTACGTGCTTGTTCGATGGTGTTGTAAGTGCCGTATGTAACCCCCTTACAAATAACTTTAAATAACTTTTTCATAGCAGGTTCTTTAATCTAATTAATTCTTTATTCATACTCTTGACCCTAGCATTGCTTATCTTCAGCTCTTTAGAAAGAACTTCATTCTCTCTAGATAGTAATTCTAATTTGTTTTCTGAATTAGCAATCTTAGCCTTCCATCTCTTGTTATTCTCTTCTATTATTCTCTCTATGTCTATTTTAGGATTAGCTGTTTTAATCTTCTTTCTTACATATTCAGAGACTGTCTCATCATATACAGACATAGCTTCAGCTACCATTGAGGAAACGGTATCGTATATATTTCTAAAGTTCTTATCGTACAATATATTACCTTCCTTATTCTTCATAGCGTGTACTACGGTGGTGTGATCACGATTAATAATCCCACCGATTTGAGCCATAGGAAGCGTGGTCATCTCAACGGCAGCAATAGCAAAAGAATGTCTGTAAATTACATTTCTTCTATCTCTGGTATCTTTTATTTGATTGTCAGTTTGAATAGCTTTCCAAAGCTCTTGCATCATTCTATACTGGTCAGCATAGAATAGGTTCATATTAGTCTTAGTCTTCATTTAAATCAAAATTGTGAATTTCCTCTAATGTCATATTTACTATCTTATCTACACCTCTTTGAATCTGCATAAAGATTCCTTCTTGGTCCAAGGGGATAGCGTTATTAACTAGTGGAGTAGTAAATCTCTCAAGCTTCTTCTCTAAGTTATTCAGAGATTTCTTTATGTCTTGTCTGTACAGATGCGGTACGTTTTTTATCTCGTCCATTTGTTCGAGTGTACATTGCATCAGTATCACTAACTTCATTACTTTACGGAACTTCTTCAGTCCATCTTCATTCATCTCAGTCATCTAGTGAATCTTTAATTAATCTTGTAATCTTCTCTTCATCTAAATGCATTATCCTACGAAGCTTCTGTCTTTCCTTAACTTTAGCCTTCTCGTAATCAGACTTAGAACAGTCAGTTCCAAGATTCGTAAACATAATTGCATTCTGTTTTAATACACAGTCTATAATCTTCTTGTGTTCTGAATTGTCGTGGTAAGCCATAATAATATCAATTGGTTATCCACAAATATAAAAGAAGCGGTTAATATATCCAAGTAAATTAGCCAAGAACTTGTTTAATGATATATTACCGCCTCAGTGTCTTTGATATCCTTTGCTAATGAATGACCTCCCAAAGAGGCAGGGGCTTAGCTTGACCGTCCACTATCATCAGTGTATGTATAACGGCAGGATAACCTTCACTCCCCAAGACATCGGAGAGTTATGTTAGCCCCTCTTAATATCTTAATAGCTTTAATCTACGCTCGTATTTCTTTATAAGTCTAGAGGAAGCGGTAATCTTATTACTGCTATCAACATCTAGTATACCATTGTTCTTGAGACATACGTTAATGATGTCCCATCTTAATTCAGTGATGTACTTGTCTACGTACATCTTATGCTTCATAATTCTAGTGATCTTCATAACTATCTATTTAATATATTATCTATTGCTTCCTGCATAATCTTATCAATAAGAACAGTATACAATTCATCATCAATCATATTGTTACCTATAGCTTCAGCGTAAGCATCGGAAGCTTGGAACTTACCTATAACGTAAGCTAAGTATATCTTAGCATCTACCGCATCATTGTTATCATTACCCATAGTTTTGATAACATCAAATATCTCATCACGAGAAAACTCATCGTTCATAGATATACCGAACATCAGTTCGCTATACAATCTCTTGAAGTCTTTTAATACCTCAGCAGTAGCGCCCTCTTGTAGTAGTCGCTCCAGCCATCTGTTACAATCATTCATATATTCTCTTTAAATAAATTCTAGAAGGGTAGTACCCAAACATACGCTTATACTTCTTGTCAAGCAAAACTTTAGTACCGTATCCATTGTGATTGTACACAGCACCACCTCTAGTAGTAGACATATACTTCATAAAGTCTGCACCATCAAAGCGTTCATCTGAGAATCGGTAGAACACTATACCTGTACCTTTAACATCAGACTTGATTACAAGTATCAATCCGTTGTCAGCAGTACGCCTTTGGGAATCAGTCCATATCTCTTGGACATCATTGTCAGTTATAAGATAACTAACTAGTGGTTTCTTAAACCACAACATTAACCGGTTTAAAAACATAACCATTAAGATTTAATTGAATATAGTACACCCTAATTGGATAACGAGGGAGGGGGCTGTTGGATGCCCCTCCCATCTGAGCATACAGATATCCCGAAGTTAGGATGTATGCTTGACATAATCAAGTCAAGTTATTAACTGATCAACTCTTCATACTTGATTACCTTGTCGGCTTGTTTAATCATTTGTTTAACAGCGAATTGCATATACCCTCTTTTAGCTTTACTTAATTGTTCTTGAAGGTAGTTATCCACATATGCTTTTACTTCTTCTTTGGTCTTCCAACCTTTTTTCTGATAGTTGAAGTACATAGCTAGTAGTTCTGTTTCCGGTGTGCTAAATTTTTTTGCAGGCATAATTATTTAATTTAAGTTGTTGTAGTTAAAGTATTACTTTAAGTGTGAAACTAATTGTTTCACGTTAGTGTGATTCCATATAAGAAAAAGAATCGTTGAGTAGCCAAAGGACTTGCTCCCTTGCTTCTTTCTCTGTTTCTCCATATAGATTTATAGCAGACATATGCTCGCCAATCTCACAGCTAACCCAGTAATTCATTGCCTCACTTGACAGATTTACTCGGTACATATAACCATCTTCTTGCCAGCCTTCTCTGGGTCCGTAAAATTCAATACCATCACGATGGACTAGCGGATGTTTTAATGCTTCATCTAATGTTGTTACTTTTTTGTAGGATTTAAAATTATCCCCTTCTTTGTACTGATCCTTGTAAATTGATGACATAATTATTTAATTTAATTTCTTAGCAATATGAAAGTGTCTGTCTATCTCAATAGGTACTTCATAAACATCCCCTGTCTTAGGGTCTTCCCATATCTCTACCTCCCCACCGTATTGTACCTCTACAAATTCAAGGTGGTCATAAGGTCCTTCGCCTAATGCACTATGCTTATTCATAATAATTAATGTTCTAATATTTTAATATCCTTACTTCCTTTTCCTAACGTACCACTACACAAGCCACAGCTTGCACAGTTTGATCTGAATCCTGCCTCAGCACTAGCCGGGCAAGTAACCGCATATTCATAGCCAGTCTTACTGGATATAAACGAGCGGAAGTTCCATACTCTAGCCATATTAGATGCATCTTGACTATGAGTGCTAGCCATAAACCATTGTTCATATCCTCTAGCTAGATTCTTTTGCCATTGGTGAGTGTAACCAGTCCAAGACTTAGAAGCATAAGCCATAGCTCTAACTAAACTAATAGGTAATAGTACCGGCTCCCCATATGTACCGAACCTTACATAAGTATCTTTACACATAGCTACTACATCAAGAAACTTATCAGCATCAAGCGGAGTTAGTTCAGAGAACTTAATAGATCTAAGCATACTAATGAAGCCTACATACTGATTGAACTTATGAGTATAACACCCACCCTTACCTTGATTACCGGAGTAAGGGCAGTCCATACAGTTAGTACCATCCATAGCAAAGAACTTCTTCATACCGAATCCTTTACTAGTAGTAGCTAGTAGCCATTGGTCTTTACTGAAAGTGTAGGTCTGAACTAAATCAGACCCATCACTTATCTTCTTGTTACTTGTTTTACCCTTGCGAACAACAAACACATTGTCATTCTCAAGCCATACTATTCTCATAACTATTGTATTTCTAAAATCTCACATAGTTTATCATATACTTCTTGTCCACTTTGACTCATACGTTGGTAGTCCCAACCTAAATCAATTACCAGATCTTTAATATCTCCTATGTTCATAGCTCAGTTTCTTTTATGTTCTTTAATTAGTTCTTCAACATCATTATACAGTAGTTCCCATTCGTTATGAATAGATGCACCTTCATCAGAGATTTCCATTCTAAACAGGCAGTACAATGAGTTGATTTCAGCATCCAATTCTGGATATAACTTTACTTGATTCTTGCAATAGTCAGTTGCTTCTTGAATAATACTCATTACTTATTGATATTTAATTTAGCACTTACCATAACCTCAAGACTATCAGCGAACTGCTGAATAGCGGTGTGAATCATAGACTCAACAGCATCTTGACTGATACCATTACCAATGCCTTGATTCTCAATCTCTTCAGATATTAGTTGGTGCATACCATCTCGGTCAGCAATCTTCTCAGACACAGTCTGAGCAAGTGTATCTATATCAATAACATCATTCAAATACTCTTGAAGATTACTGTAATCTATATGCTCTGCAAGCTCTGATATATCTAACTCTCTAGCTATATCATCAGCACTTACATACTCAGATAACTCGTACATATCTAAGTGCTTAGATAATTCTCTAACGTTGAAGCATCCGGCAATATCATCTAGATCAAAATACCCTGCTAATGTATCGTAGTCGATACCATTAGATGCTTCACTAGTCCAGTCAACATTTACAATTTCTTGTTCTAATCTATGAGAGTGTGCTTTTACATACTCTAACTCTTGTTGGATTTTGTCAAGACCCAAGAACTTGATAATAAACTTTTTCATTACACTTATTTATTTAAAGAAGCCATCAGCTTCTAGGTTATTCATTTGTTCATCATACATTTCCTCAATGGTAGTAAAGGCATCATCTTTTAATTGAGTAATTAACCACTCAATCTCTGCCTCTTTGTCCATTACATAAGGGTATATGTTAGCTATATACCACTCAGCTACTTCATCTCTCTTATTCATATAACTTATTTAAATTAAAGTACGTTGGTTCACTTTCTATTTGACTTAACTTTATCACATTACCATCGCTCATCTCAGCGTACATAATATCTTCATCATCATCCCATTCAGTCCAATAAAATATATTGTTCACAAAGTATAGATCAAGCAGTTCATCATCACTCATCTTACTATAATCTAGGTCTAAGTCTAATGATGTATCTCTATATCTTATTTCTTCTATGGTATCTTTCTCATACTTAGTATAGAAATCACCATCGCCCCAACACCAGCCTTCATTCATACCTTCACCGGTAATGTTGCATTTTCTAGCCCACTTACGGACTATGTCTTTCTTTGTATAAATCTTTTCCATAACTCATTTAAATAAAAAGCCCCACCCCCGAAGGGGCAGGACTCCAACCAAAAACCTATTACCGAGTTAGATTAAGATGCCCTCGGTATTAGCATCAACAAATTTCATAATCTCATTGTAAGCCGTATTGCTTAGTTTGAAACCACCACCATTCATCAAGTAATTATTCTTATCATCAATAGACTTGAAGTTCTGCTCGTGGTTAGTGTATCTAGTAACTGCATTGAACAGCGACCACATAGTCTTACCGTGATTATTAATCTCAGTGATAAGGTTATTACTAAATGTCTCTACTTGATTACGCTTACGAGTACTGATGTCATCTTGGTTAGCATCTAATCCAATACTAAACATAGCACGAACCGTTCTATCAATAGCCTCATCTTTAATATCAGTAGACTGCATAGCCTTGAATGTATCAATCAACCGCATCTCATTAGCTAATGTCATCTTGATCTGTTTAACATTCTCTTGGATGTTAGCATCAGCACTGATGGTATGGCGGAATCTATTACTACCCTTACTAGCAGCGTGGAATGTATTACTACATATGATAACCATATTAGAATACCCAAGAGTAATAGCACTAGTACCATCGTGGCTATTAGTAGTAGTAAGCCAACGCTTGATACCACTATTACCTACAATATCTTGAGGCAACTCAGCCTGTAAGAATACCTTATTACCATTACTAAGCGTACCGCCTCTATTAACATCAAGACCTACCTCGTTAGTAATGTCAACCATATTAGATACTAGTTGGTGATTCTGATACGGCTCGTATCTATTACCTACTGTACCTAACCACCTGTTATTATCATTACGGAAGATACCGAATGATTCAGTAGTTAAACCATCGACTGATACAAGTTCTTTCTTGTTAACAGTCCAATTCAATCCAGTCGCTTCCAATACTTGGAAGACTTTTTCCTGCTTAGTCATACAATTAAATTTACAGGGTTAATAAAAAGCCCCACCATTTTGGTAGGGCTGTTAGTTAATTAAGATAAACTTCCTTCACCATTGTCGGCAAAGGAATAGAAACCATCTTCGGTTACTATAATGTGGTCGAGCAAACTTATATCTAGCAAATCACAAGCACTCTTTAGTTGCTTAGTTTGTCTCCTATCATTCTCACTAGGTTGCTTAGCACCACTTGGATGGTTGTGTGCTACAATTATAGCAGTACAATTACCAACCAACGCCTTCTTTAGTATCAATCTTTTGTCAACAAGAGTACCTGTAATACCACCAATGTGCATTATCTCAGTCCATAATACTTGGTTCGCTCTATTAAGATAGGCTACTAAGAATAGTTCTCTCTCTTTAATCTCATTGCCTATAACTTCTTTGAACATCTTATAAGCAGTTGAACTATTTCTAATTGCTAGTTCATTAACAACATCAGCGGGCTTGTAATCTACTACCGCTTCTCCGATAAATACTTTCTTTAATTCCATAACATATAATTTATTTGTGTATTGTTGTCCGTCTTTCGGACATCTCCATTCAAGGTAAGGCGAACTTTCTTCCCTTTTTACATTGAAAAGAATTTTGTTTGTACTTCGTACAAACGAAAATTCTTCTCAATGTAGATTCTCAGTACCAACCGAAGTAGTACAAGTCCCCATCTTTTATATCTCCATCAGATAGTATAGGAGTTATATCTCTTATTGTATCTTCTAACTTTTTAAAGTACCACTCATCGTACTCAGTACTACCAAAGAAGAAGCCACTAGTAGTAGGTAATAACTCATCAGCCCTACTCCTATCTTCTAATACCATAGTACATCTATCTAATAACATACCTAACATATCCTTAGTAACCTCAATAGACTCACAACTTTCGTGTTGGTCTTTAATGCTGGTAAAGAAGTTATGTATAGCATTAGCTTTTCTCCAATAAACTAATTCAGTATCAACCGAGTCCTCATCTTTATTAACTCTTACTCGCTTCATTAAATACATATCCAATCCCATAACTATTCTGATTTATTTGTTAATACTACCGACTCCAATACACTATTAGTCTCTTGGTCAAAGATGTCCTCAAAGACATAGTTTACATCTTCTATATCTGAGTCAAAATCAAACCTATAATATACCTCTATATCTTCTAAGTGTACACCATTAGACTCACTTAAATGAGTTAGTTGCGCTATTAATTCTCTTGCATTCATAACTAAATAAATAATTGTTTCTCTAAATCAAAATACTCCGTAACCCTAATATCATCAGACCAAAACTCTTTAGCCAATGATAAACTACCTGTACTACCATTAGCCACTTTATTACGACTCGGTATCTCATTGCCCCAGTAATCATAGTGGTCTACCAATGGTAAGAAACAAACACCAGCATTTAGATAGCCCATACATCTTCTACCTATCGCTCCTTCCATCTTCCAAGCATTACCATTATCAATTAGATCTTGATAATAGTCTACCTCATACTGCTCTTGCAGTCTCTTTACATCTCTTATTGTCATAACTATACTCTTAAAACATCTAACATATCACTCACTAAACTATTACTTGATTGGTCTAACGACATTAACCTATTAACCTTATCAGTAACCGCCTCCTCATCTAACCAACCTACAACCTCGTTAACAAACTCTTTCCTATCGAAGTTAGTATCGTTATAATATACAGGTTCATCAACCCAAAACACACCTAATTCATATAGCCCCTCATCACCACCATAACTATGCTTATGACTTACTATACTTATGTCAAAGCAATCCAATGATATTACCATTTGAATACCATCTTCTTCACCTAACCCTATCTTATTCAATCTAAACCTATTCATATCAGCTATTTATTATCTTTAGCAATACATCTCTTATGTCATCTATCTGAGCCTTACTTCTAGACTTTAGATACTTACTTCTTACCGGGTCTATATTATTAGCCTGCTTAACTTGGCTTACCCGATGACCTATACTAGGCTTACTTACCTTAGTTAGATTACTATCTCTGTTGTAATCTTGTCGCTTAATAGATTCTTTGATTCTATTATCCTCATTAGCATCAACTGATGACACTGAATTAATTATCTTATTCCAATTAGCAATCATAATACTTGAATTAAAAACAAAAAAAAAGAGTCCCCGAAGGGACTCTCTAAGTCTTACTTGATAGTATCGGCTATCTCAATAGCGTGAAGGATACCCTCAGCGCTACTCTTTAGAGTAGCAATCATAGCATCTAGTTTGGCTTGATTGTTAGACCGACCATTCTTACTCACCTCCGGTGAGTATTTAGAGGTTTCAGCCGAAGCAACCCTTGGTTGCTTAGTAGAAGTCTTAGGATAAGACTTCTTAGGGGAATCACCGAACAACTTAGATTGTAAATCTAAGTTGGCTTTGTTGAAAGCCTCAATCTCAGCAGGGCTGAGGTCTGGATTCCAGATTAGTAAGTTCTTAAACTTCTTGTAGTAGAAGAATTGAGCCTGTTTCTTTGAAACAGCGTTGTTGATTTGGTTAACTCTGAACTCTAGAGTCTCACTGAAAGTGTAATCTTTCATAACATAAAGGTTTTTGATGTCCGACTTCGGTGTCGAACACTGCAAATGAGGGACAAAACTTTCGAAAAAAAAAGTTGTTTTTCAGATATTTTTTCCCTTTAGGGGAAAAAGATATCTGGTCTGACGGCAAGTGGTCGGAGCCTCGTGTAGTATCTCCATAGAGTAGTAAGGGATTTAATTCTAAGGGTTTAGGGAAGGGATTGATAGCGAGGTCTGTAAGACCGAGCAAGAATCATAGCCTTAACTCTAAGCCTAGTAAAAACCCTAAAAGTTTCTAATTGGCTAAGAGGTTGGAAGGGGGTAGGGGTTTATAATCTGTTTTGGGTTAGAAACTGAACCGTGCAGTATAGTATATAATCCCCAAAATATACATTACTCGCATAAAAATTCAAGACCTGTGTATTCTGACACTTAAAGTGATACTTTAACTGTGTGGTTTTAAGATGGTGATTTGGAATCGGATAGGCAAACAAAAGACCGACTCTTGTCGGAAGAATATGATGCGCCCTTGATGTCAATCTGAAAGGATTTTAACTGAGCGGTGGGGCGTTTTGGGAAGCCCACCGCAGTAGACTCGGAGTGAGTGTGAAGGGGACTAATGATGATGTCATTAGTCTTTGGTATACTAACTAAGTACTTAGCGAAGTTACAACTTTTTTTTGACATTGTCAAGACTTAAAGCTTTACTTTAACTCCAAAGCGGTATGAAACAAAATGGTATCTTTGTAGTATAATATATTGTAATTCAACTATTTAACTATGAAACGATTTATTAAGAGCATTATGAGCTTCGGGGAGATTTTTAAGAACGACAACAGTTACAATGAGAAGACCATTATTGGGTTTATGTCGTTTGCTGTGATGGTATTGGTTATGATCGCAGATGTTGGAAGCGGTTTCTTTGGTAAGGATTTAGTGATTAATGAATTTACTTACAATTCTTTCGTAATAGTGACTCTTGGTAGTTTTGGTATTGCGGGTCTAGAATCATTTGCTAAGAAATGACGAGAGGAATGGAGTTAGAGGTATTGAGGTTTAGCAGCCAGAAGGATTCAACCAATGGATTATTATTTGACGTTACAGGAGGTAAGAGACGGTTCTTATGCTATACGCTTGAGGACGAACATCGAGAGGATAAAGTTGCAGGGGAGACAAGAATCCCTTCTGGAACATATCGGATTACTCTCCGGACGACTGGAGGATTTCACGGAAGATATTTAAAGAAGTATGGGGAGATGCACAAAGGAATGTTATGGGTACGTGATGTGCCTGGCTTTGAGTATATCCTTATTCATACTGGTAATACTGACGAACACACTGCTGGGTGTCTCATTGTTGGTGATAGTCAACAAACGAATTTTGGTGATAGCGATGGTTTCATTGGTTCGTCTGGCAATGCATATAAAAGAATTTACCCTGCTATTGCTGAGGCTTTGGAGAAAGGGGAATCGGTAAGTATCTCGTATAGAAATTTTGATTTTGTAGGATGAAATGGCTGGTAAAGTTAATTCTGTTAAGCTCATTAATCAGCTGCAGCGCTCAATGGCACTTGAAGAAAGCGGTGCAAAAAGACCCATTGATTCTGGTAAAAGACACGCTGGTTGTGACGGACACGGTTGTAAGCCCACCTGTGGCTATCACGGATACTGTGATTATGAAGCAACACGATACTATAACTCTCGTGAAGGACAGGCTGAAGGTGAAGATCGTAAAGGTGAACGACACGATTACTATAGACGCCATATGCGACTCGGATACGATTATTAGTATTGTAGAGGTTCCTTATGAGAAGATATTATATGTAGAGAAGGAGACCTTCTTTGACAAGATCAAGACGTTAATCTATTTACTTATAATCATTACCTTTGTATCTGTAATCTACAGAATATCAAGACGTTAATGGGTAGGTCAGCAGAATATTACGCTAAGAATAAAGCATCTCGTGACAAGAAGAAGGAGTACGATAAGAAGTACCATTCTACAGAGGAGCGTAAGAAGTACCGTGCCTTCTTGAACAAGATGAGACGTAAGGCTGGTAGATACGGCAATGGTGATGGTATGGATTACGATCACGGTGAGAAGAAGTTTATAAGCGCAAAACGAAATAGAGCTAAGAAATGAAAGCAAAGAAATACAAAGGCGGTGGTAAGGTAACCAAGAAGATGGTTGACGATATGGACACCAAAATGCGTAACGAGCAGAACGATACAGCTACAAAACTTTCTAAAGAATTAAAGCAGGGGTACAAGATGGTTGATGGGTTCCCACGTCCACTTACTGCTGCACAGAAAGAAGATAACAAGAAGGAGCTGGCACGTACACAGGAGAAGCTAAAGAAAGGTACTAGCTACAAGTATGTAGGAACTGACCTTCCTTCTTACGGTAAAGGTGGTAAGTTAAAGAAATACCTTAAAGGCGGTCAAGTAAAGCTTGATGCAAATAAGGACGGTAAGATTTCCGGTACTGACTTTATGATGCTTCGTAAAAAATAATGAAAGCAAAAAAGAAACAAGTAATGGTGAACGCCCCTGACGGATACCACTGGATGTCCGAAGGGGGTCGCTATTACCTTATGCCTCACGAGGGGAAGTTCGTCCCCCACAAGAATGCAGCATTAAAGATGCCCTTTAAAGTAAAGGCTAAACATTAATCTGCTCCTCCCCTTCTAATTTTCTATAGAAACGCTGGACCAATAGTCTGGCTTTCTGTGTTAGTGCGTATCGCACCTTATAATTATATCTACTCTGTTCAAACATAGCCGCTTGATGAGTAGTGGGAGTCAGTCTATTGAAGTATTTATAGATAAGATCCTGCTTCACTAATGGATATATAATCTTTTCACCCATCCCTAGCTTGTTGTAAAAGAAAGATTCAGATATGTGATCAATAGTAAAGAACTGGTAGTCATAAGCAAACAACAAAAACCGCATCCTCGATTCTGTTACATTGTAATTCTTCACCATATCCCTCATCACAAGCGGATAATACTTTAGATAGCTCTTGTTTAAAGTGCTTTCGTCCCTGTATTTAAATTCTCTGAACTTGGCACGTAGATTCCGCTTTCTCATTTTTAGTAAATTTGCATTGAATACACAAAATTAAGAAAATGGCTACTCTTTCTGGGAATAAAGTAAAAGACACGTATCAAGCACTGCTTAAATTAAGCTCTAACGGTGCTACAACAACAGTAAAAACAGTAGAAGACGGATCTGGAACGTCTACAGCACTAGCTGTATCTACAGACAAAGTGCAAGTTGACGCTTTGAGCTTCTCTACAGCTCCTACAGCATCTGCAACAGAGCTTACAGGTCTTTTCCTAGATGGCAGCAACAATGTTGTAGTACGAGATTTAGACGCTAGCGCATTTACTCAAACTACTGTTGTGTTTGCAAATCCTATGTGGGTGCTTAGACCAATCGCTTCTTACACTTTAACAGCTTCAGCTGCAACCCCAGCACAAGCAGGTGTGAGTAACAGTAGCAACGGTTCTTCACACGAGGTAAACGATGCTGATAATCATTTTGAAACTAGCCTTACTACCACAGGTGCTGTAACTGTTCAGCAAGCTGGACTAGTTAAAATAGACGTTAACTTTATGCTAGAGGTAACATCTAGCAATACTGATATTATTATAGATGTCACTGAAAAACCTAGTGGTGGTTCAGCATCTATTATACAGTCTATAACTAGAGGTCACTCAGCTGCGGGAAATACAGCTATTGGTTTTTCTTTGGTTCGTCACGTTGATGCAGATACTGATCTTTACTATACTATTAGAAATTCGGGCGGAGGTGCTTCAATGCTAACTACATCTACATTTATTTTAACTAAACTTGACTAATGACTGAAAAACAAAAAGAAGCCATACTTGAGATTCAGGACTTAATGCTTGGAATTAATGCCATAATCAAAAAGTATGGTCTCGAAGATGAATTCATATCTTGCTTAGCCGTTGGATTTCTAGATATGACTACACTATATCAAGATGAAGATGGAAACGACAGGGCAAATATGAACCTAATATCTTCTGTTTCAGTAGCTGATGAGGAAGAGCTAGATGATTTGCTATCTTACTGCGTTGAGGCTTATAGAGCTGAAAACCAGCCAGATACATCTAGTATAGATTATTGGATTAACTTATCAAAAAGAGACGGGGACGTAAACTAAATCCCAGTTTCTTTACAATTGAATTAAAATGATTAGAAAAATTATTATCGGGCGTGACCCGAAAGATGCTATGGCATACTATGTGGGTATGCGAGCAGGATCAGGAAAAGTAAGCGCAATCGTTCAAGATGAGGCGCATCTGCACAAGTACAGTAAAAAACGGTATCTCATTTATATCGAGAACGAGGATGGGACTATGCTGTGGAAGGCTATTGATGATATGCCTTGCATCCTTGAGTACGATCTAAACTTTGATTGATATGAAGCCTTTAAGACACTTTGTAGTAAGGATTCCAAAGAAGTTTAAAGATGAGATAAAGTTGTCCGATGAGACAACTTTAAAGCTTGTTACAAAGTTTAATGAGTTTGAACATCGATTTAATTATGCAGAGATTATTAGCTGCCCTGTAAACTGTCCATTAGGGAACTGTGAGGGCGGCACTTTGTATTTTCATCATCACGTAGTAATGGAACAAGCTTATGATATTGGAGAAGGTCTTTACCTCGTTAACTACGACCCACTTGGAGGATATGGAAATCACTCCATCGCTGTTGAAGACAAAGATGGTGATATTACTATGCTTGGTGATTGGTGTTTCGTTCTACCCCCAGATAAGCCGGAAGAGGAAACAAGTGCTTCTGGCATTGTTCTTAGCCTCGCAAAAGAACCTGAACTGGAAGGAGAATTACTCACCCTACCCTCAGATTCAGAATGGATTGGAGCGAAGCCTGGTGATATGGTGGGTTACACAAAAAATTCTGAATACGAAATGGAACTTAAAGACGGTACTAAGGTCTATCGTATGAGGACAACAGAATTAGTTTATGTCAAAGAAGAACACTAAATTTAATACCGTAGAAGCCTCTGAGCGACTGCTCAGCTCTATGGAGATTGCAATCAACAATATGATTGATGAGATCAGGAAACCTGTAGATGCGGAACTGTCCGGATCACAGCGTAAGGCTGAACTACAAAGTATTAAACAAACAGCTACAGATGCAAAAGAGTTACTTATCGAGTACCAGCGACTCGAACAAATGGTCAGAGAACTTAGAGAAACAGGAGGAATTGAAGAAGAACAAGACTACTCCGGAGGATTCGCAGAGCGGTTCTCGAAGTAGTCAGGTCTTCTTGTACTGGGATTTTTAGTAACTTGCCCAGTACATTGCGTGGGAGTGGATGGCACTTATATCACAGTTTTCCAAGACGCACGATTGAGATGCCACACTCTTGCTCGATGAACAAGAAGCCAGTCCCCACAAAGCAATAAGAATTAATAGCTTTTTCATAGGACTGATGTTAATTTAATGTAAATATACTAAAATATAAATAAATGCAATGGCTGGTCTCAAGAAAGTTGAAGGGTATGATGAGTACGTTATCAATATATGTCCCAACAATTCGGATGGTGAGGTCATTGAGATCGGTGAAATTAATATTCAGCTTCCCAAGACCCCCGGCAAAAAGGAAATCTTATTCCACGACAAACCTCGTGAACTGCAGATGTGGGAAAGAATCCCAGTGCCTGAAGAGTTGCGTAGGATTCGTTCTATGGATGAGTGGTATGAAATGCCAAACGACTTTAAAAAGAGGTTTTCTTCGTACATCGAAAAGGAGTTTATTCGCAGGCGTGAGGGTGTCTGGTTTTATAATAATGGTGTCCCTACGTATATTACCGGAAGACACTATATGATGCTCCAGTGGAGTAAGATGGATATCGGATATGCATCTTACTTGGAGTTTCAAAGAAGGCTGTTCATACATTTTGCAGCCTGTGAAGCTGACCCAAGATCTATAGGTCAGATGTATACTAAGTGTAGACGTTCTGGATACACAAATATGTCCGCAGCTATTCTAGTAGACGAGGCTACACAAGTAAAAGATAAACTACTAGGTATTCAGTCTAAGACAGGTAAGGATGCACAGGAAAACATCTTTATGAAAAAGGTGGTTCCTATGTTTAAGTCGTATCCATTCTTCTTTAAACCGATTCAAGACGGGACTACCAACCCTCGTATGGAACTGGCTTTTCGTGAGCCATCTAAACGAATCACTAAAAAGAATAAGACTTCAAATAAAGGAGAAGCACTCAATACAATTATTAACTGGAAGAACACTACAAACAACGCTTACGATGGTGAGAAGCTTCACCTTATGTACCTAGATGAAGCGGGTAAATGGGAAAAGCCAACAGACATTAGAGAGGCTTGGCGAATTGAACGTACTTGTCTCATTGTAGGTCGTAAGATTATCGGTAAATGCTTGATGGGTAGCACTGTAAACCCTATGGACAAAGGCGGTAATCAATATAAAGAGTTGTGGCGTGATTCCGATCCTAATGATAGAAATGCCAATGGAAGGACGAAGACAGGGTTATATAGACTTTTTATTCCTGCATACGAAGCACTTGAAGGGTTCTTTGACCAGTATGGAAACCCTATTGTGGAAGATCCTAATATGCCGATTAGAACGATTGATGGAGACTATGTCGATATTGGTGCAAAAACTTATCTCAAAAACGAAAGAGAAGCTCTAAAGCACGATGCAAGAGAGCTTAATGAATTTATTCGCCAGTTCCCATTCACCATTGATGAAGCGATGCGTGATTCTATTGAGGGTTCTACATTTAATATTGGTAAGATATACGAGCAAATAGAATTCAACAGAGAGCTTTACCCGAACCCTGTGGTACGAGGAAACTTTCAGTGGAAGGATGGTATGGCTGATAAACAAGTTATGTTTAGCCCAAACCCGCAGGGTAGGTGGCGGATTGCTTGGCTGCCTCCAGAGGAGCTTCAAAACAAGTACGTTACTAAGGGAAATAAAAAATATCCAGCTAATGATCATATTGGAGTCGGTGGGGTGGATAGCTATGACTTAGATTCTACAGTAGATAACAGGGGTTCTAAGGGTGCTTGCCATATGTATAATAAGTTTAGTATGGCTGCTCCGGCAAATATGTTTGTTGCTGAATACGCTTCACGCCCACCACTAGCTAGAATCTTCTATGAAGATGTGCTTATGGCTGCTGTATTTTATGGGTATCCGTTGTTAATTGAAAACAACAAGTACGGCATCGTAAGATACTTTGAATCAAGGGGTTACGAGGAGTATGTAATGAAGAGACCGGAGCATCTCAAAACACCTGGATCTCAGAATGTAAAGACTCGTGGTATTCCATCTAACTCGCAAGATGTCATACAGGCTCACGCCCACGCTATTGAGGCATATGTTGAAGAACACGTAGGCATTAACAATGAATCAGGAGAGATGGGCAAAATGTACTTTGATAGGACATTAGAGGACTGGATTGGATATAAAATAGATAACCGAACCAAATTTGACCTTACCATTAGCGCAGGCTTAGCGCTACTTGCCGCTCAACGTGTTAAGAAAGAAAAGAAATTATCTTCATTTGATGATAAGAAGTTTTTCCGTAGATACACTAATGAGATAAGACGCTGAAACGCAGTACTTTAATTTTGTATCTTTGCGAGGAAGTATTTTGCGAAAGGCTATATGTACAACGAAAACAACGATAAAGGGAAGTATGGTAATTTCCCCGATCCATTTGCACAAAATAGAATTAAGGCATCTGTTCCTTACGGACTGAAATATGCCAAAGCCATTGAAAAACAATGGGGTCATTCTGATGATGAACGCAGTTTATTTAGACGAAGATTAAAAGACTTTGAAACTAACCGTGATTACGCAAATGGTACGCAAGACACTTCTATCTACAAGCAGATTCTTAACTCTTTGGACCCCAATAGTGGAGACGGTACTTTGCTTAATTTGGACTGGTCGCCTGTACCTATCGTACCTAAATTCGTAAAGATTGTTGTAAATAACATTCTCTCTAGAAAACCGTATCCAAATGTTACTGCCATTGATCCGCTCTCGCAGTCTGAAAAAGACCAGAAGCGGGCAGAGCAAATGTTCAAAGTAAAGAACAAAGAACTAATTAATCAGCTAAACAGTCTAGGAGTCAATACCGGTATGGATACACAAGACATACCAGAAACTCCAGAGGAAGCTGAAATCTTTATGGATTCCAATGTGAAGACAGCTGCAGAAATTGCAGCTCAAGTTGGAACCAATATGACGCTAGAGTGGAACGATTTTGATCAGCGTGTATATCGTAGAGTAGTAACAGATTTAGTTACTTGCGGTATGGGTGTTGTTAAAAGAAATAACGACCCAAACTATGGAATTACAGAAGAGTACATCGATCCAGCATACTTCTTCCATAGCTACACCGAAGACCCTACATTTAGCGACCTTATATACGCAGGGCACATCAAGAAGATTAGCATCTCAGAGCTTAAACGTATTGCTCGTGATAGCTTTACAGAAGAGCAATATGAAAAGATCGCTCAGAAGGTAAAAAGTAAATATCAAAACCGTGCTGATAAGCTTTCTTATAAATACTACGATGCTACGCTAGATAGAACGACATATGGATACGATGAATTCATTGTAGAAGTTATGGACTTTGAATTCCTTTCTGTAGACGATATGATGTTTGAAGAGAAGGAATCTCGTTTTGGGAACACTAACTTCTACTACAAAGGATTTGAGTATTCTCCTCCTAAGGAATCTGTATTCGACAGAAAGCCTAAAGCGATGAACATCGCAACTGTTTACGGTGGTAGCTTTATCATCGGTACAGATTATATGTTCGGATATGGGCTAAAGAATAATATACCTAGAAACGTACACGACTTAACAAAGGCACGTTTGTCTTATTCTGTGGTTTCAACAAACCTACGTAGAATGATGCCTAAGTCATTGGTTGGATCTGTTATTGGCTTTGCCGATCAACTCCAGCTTTCTCACCTTAAACTACAACAAGCAATCGCAAAGGCTAAGCCTGATGGATTGATTGTAGATATCGAAGGTCTAGAAAACGTACAGCTAGGACGTGGAGGAGAACTACAACCATTAGATATTCAGGACATCTATGAACAGACTGGGGTCTTTTATTACAGATCTAAAAACCCGGAGGGTGGATTTCAAAACCCTCCAGTTAGGTCTTTGGATAATAGCATTCGCAATATCAATGAGCTTATTGCTATCTACAACCATAATCTCCGCCTTATCCGTGATACAACAGGTATTAACGAAGTAATGGACGGAACGTCTCCTAAGGGAGAGCAATTAGTTGGTGTGCGTCAGCAAGCTATCGCAGCTGGTAATAACGCTATCTACGACATTACAAATGCATCAATGTATCTATATTCTAAGATATGTGAAGACATTGTCAAATGTTTGCAGATCATACCAGTGAACTCGGTTCTTTATCAGATTTATACAAAAGCTATTGGTAAAACCAATATGCAAGTACTGTCTTCATTCGGAGACTTGCCTATGTATAACTTCGGCATTAAAGTGCAAACCGAAATGGATGAGACTGAAAAAGCTTATCTAGAGCAAAACATTCAGGTTGCATTGGCTCAAAAGGAAATCGATTTAGAAGATGCAATTGCTATTCGTCAACTAAAAGACGTAGATCAAGCAGAGCGTTTGTTGATTATCAGACGTAAAAAGCGTATGAGAATGCAACAGGAAATTGCACAGCAAAATTCTCAAATGCAAGCTCAAATGAATCAGCAGACAGCTCAGGCTACATCTCAGGCGAAGATGCAGGAAATCCAAGCTCAGACACAATCTAAGCTGGCTGAAATTCAGGCAGATGCTCAAGCAAAAGCTCAGCTACTACAATTAGAATATCAACTCAAGGGTCAGTTAGAATCTATTAAAGGCTCTATTGATATGCAAGAGCGCCAAGAAGACCGAGCTTTCAGACAGGGTCTTGAGATGAGAAAAGAAGATAGAAAAGACGACAGAACAGAGAAGCAAGCTGCTCAGCAGTCTAAGATGATTTCTCAGCGTCAAGGTAAGCGTGGAGAGCTAGAAGAGCCAGGAAACGATATGCTTGACCAACTTATTGGTAATCAATGATTTAGTAAATTTGCAATATGGCAACCAGCGTAAACTTAGACATAGCATCAAGAGTAGACATCACCTGTCGCAAGGGGGATACATTCACACTAGAACTTACATTCAAAGACGAAGACGGTGAAGTCATTGACTTATCAACTGGATACGACTGGGTGATGCAGGTTCGTGAATCTGACACCTCAGCAACAGCTGCATTAAGTGGAGATTCTGATGATGAAAACGACAACGACTTCGGTTTTGTTAGTGATGCAAATGGTGTACTTACAATTACCTCACCAGCCTCTATTATGGCTACTATTGATGGAGGTATCTACGTTTACGATTTACAGTCCGTTCAAGGTTCAACTATTGTGACTTGGATGTATGGAGTGTTTAACGTAAACGAAGACGTAAGTGAGTAATATTATACAAGTACAAAGTGGCGCTAGTATAAGCGTTTCAGTAAAACAAACAGGATACAACAAGTCAACTGTTGTAAATCAACCTGTTCAAAATACTATTTCCATTCGTGGCTTAAAAGGCGGTGGTGATTTGAGTTATGTACATACTCAAGCCACCCCTGCTTCTGTATGGAATATAACCCATAGTTTGATTAAGAAGCCTGCTGTCACTATTATAGATGAAGAAGGCTATGAGGTAGAGGCTGATGTCCAGCACTTATCGGATAACGCAGTAACAATAACATTCAGTGAGCCGTTTGCAGGAACTGCCCACTTCAACTAATACAACAGATGGCTAAAAAGTTCTACACCGACATAAACCTTCTCAAGAACGAGCTACAGAATGCTGCTATTCAGAACTTAGCGGAAGCTCCTACTGATCCTGTTGAAGGTCAGATATACTACGATACTGTAGATGATGAGATCAAGTATTGGAACGGAACGAACTGGATTACTGTTGGTACTACAGGTAGTGAAGAGGGAGAAGGTATTACCATTACTGCGGACAATACAGACCCAGACTTTGGAGACATTGAAATCTCTATTAGAAATGCTGCAAACCTTACTGACGATACAGTAAGCAAGTGGGATGATACTAATGCTCAATTTGTAGACAGCGTCATTACTAGCACTGGTGCAAACGTAGGTATCAATAACGATGCACCAACTGTTGCGCTTGATGTAATAGGAGACGCTATCTTCTCAGGGAACTCAACATTCTTAGGTGGAGATTACATTGTACGACAGCTGCCATCATTCAGTATGGGCGGGAGTGGTATTGATGACGAATACCTTGTTATCTGTAAGCAAGTGGTGGCTATTCCATCGGAAGAAGAATTAGAGGAAGGCGAAAGTCAATCAGACTACTATCAGGATGCTACAGGTGTTACAGGTAGGATATACTTCTCACGAGGAAGCGCAGGGTCTTTCAATAACAACGGATATATAGATATTGTCGCTCAAGTATCTAAAGACTCAGGTAACGTAAACAACTTTGACCTCAGCGAATTTAAGATTGTGGGGGACAGCTTGTTCTTCACGCAGATTGAGGAGATTGACATTGATGGTGTCAAGTATCTTGCGCTAAAAGCTAGACCTAGCGGTGGGGGTTCTGTAAACCACTTCTTCTTTGTTGGTAACCTAAGTGATGACGGTGCAGACACCAACATCTTAACACGTGTACGTGCATCAGATGAAACTGTTACTGTTACTGACCCACAGCCTGCTGGATTTCCTATTACACCATACATCCGTCAGAATGAGAACGGCTACACAGGTATCAACAGAACTGCCCCTATTTACTGGTTAGACATTGATGCCGACAACATTAGAGTTGGATTACATACCATTGGCTCTGGTGCAGCAACACAGAAAGATAATATAGCCATTGGTGAAGGTGCTATGGCAGCTAATGCTGGAGACGGCTCTTTAGCGCTTGGTAAAAACTCATTGAATGTATCTACTGGACTGGCTGTTGTTGGTCTTGGTGAGGATACATTACGATACTCCCCTGACGCTTCTTATGCATTATCTGTAGGTACAGCTGCGGGGATGCGAGACAACGGAAGCCAGAACGTATTTGTTGGACCGTATGCTGGTCCATACTACACAGAGCTTACAGGAGGATACAACACTATTATAGGTACTCTTGCTGGAACCAACATAGAGGGTGCAGCAGAGCGAAATGTAGGTTTAGGTCAATCAGCTTTAGGTGACCTAACTACTGGTGTAAGAAACACAGCTATAGGTCAGCAAGCACTACCGACTCTAACTACGGGTTCAAGAAACATAGCCATTGGACAGGGTGCTGGTAATCTAATCACCACTGGTAGCGACAACATCTTAATCGGTAACCTAGAAACAGGTATTGAGACAGGTAGCTACAACGTTATCATTGGTAAGATTAGTGGATTAGATGCTGATTTAGCAAACACCATTCTCTTTGCAGACGGAGAGAGCAATGAGCGTATGCGTGTTGACTCTACAGGTAATGTAGGTATCGGTACAACAACTCCAAGTGATAAGCTTGATGTAGACGGTAATATCGTTATTGGTGACAAGTCTGCTACAAGCGATGTTAAGGTTATCTTCTATGACCAGGATGCTACAGGTGATGAGCTAACTAGAGCGAGCATCACGTACAACAACTCGTCTGATAAGATGACATTTAGATCTAGGAATCAAGATGTTATTACTATAGACGATGGCAATGTAGGGATTAATAAAGCAGCTCCAGTAGCTGTATTAGACATTACAGGATCTTATGCTGACAACGCTGTAAGAATTCAAAATACAGACGCTAGCTCCTATTCCTCTATTGGATTTATAGAAAGCTCAGGTACTTTAAAGGCAGCTGTCGGTGTGGGTAATTCATCAGCACCGTCTCCATATGCAGATAACGCATATTTGTACACCGTTAGTGGATCGGACTTTGTTATAGCAACAGGAACCTCTGAGAAGGCGAGAGTTACATCAGATGGTAAAGTAGGTATTGGTACTACTGATCCTATTTCTTTATTACAAGTTGGAACTAATCTTGCTCCTGATGGTGTTGCTTATATAGGTGATTATGACTCACAATTTGCAACTAACTTTTTCTATAGGAATCAAACATCAGCACAATCTACTGTTCCAGTAATGCTGGTAAGACAAACAAACGATGATGATGACCAACCCGTTTTAGTTTTAGACCAAGATGGTACGGGTGATATATTTCAAGCGTTTTCAGATACTAGTCAAGTATTTACAATCAATTCTACCGGCAACGTAGGTATCGGTACTACCAGTCCATCGTATAAGTTACAGGTAGAAGGAGGTCAGTCATTTTTTGATAGTGCTAGATTTGGAACTACAGGTGGGGATAGAATTGTAATATCAAATAGAGCTGCTAATGTAATGGCTGTTCAATCCTTTTCTTCAGAACTGTTCTTATCTTCATCATACAATGGGATATCATTTGAAGGAAGCGGTGCAAATGTTCTTATGAAGCTTACTGATGATGGTAATTTAGGTATTGGTACAACTAGCCCAATAGCAAAACTTTCTGTTTTATCAGCTAGTACTGGATATTCTTCGGATTCTCAAATTAAGATTTCTGACGGTTCAACTAGTTATTATGGGGGATTAAGTTTTGATGATGCAGGTTTAACAAGACTATCTGTTCGTAATTCCTATGATGGAACAGGCTCAATAATAGGATTTGGATTTGGAGGTAGCGCTGATAAAGTTCAAATCATCAACGGAACAGGACTAATAGTAAATGAAGGTAACGTTGGTATTGGTATAACTTCACCGCTTCAAAAGCTACACGTTACCGGATCCTCTGTTATCGCAGATGGAGCCGCTGTAGTTGACCCTGATGTAAAAGGCAATACAGTAGTATCTGGTAAGATAGTAGATGGTAGCGGCTGGGGCGTAGATTCCGGTATTGGTGGTAGAGCAGCAGGAACTGGAGATACTTGGGCTATTGGGCATAACGGTAACAGCCTCTATATGGCTATTGGTGATGGGGCTAATGCAAATAGTCTTTCAACATTCCTAAGAGCAGATTCAGATGGAACTATAGCTTTAGAAGGCTACGGAGCAGGTTACCTCAAGTCAGATGCTAATGGTAACATTACTGTAGATGCTGATACTATTGAGGATACTTTAGACTCGGTTACTACTAGAGGGAATACTACGACTAATAACATTACAGTAGGGAATATTACATCTACCTCTGGAGTTGTCATTATGGGACAAAATAAGATTGACGGAAGTTCTGACAATCTTAAAATAATGTCTGATTCTGAAAATGTAAGCGGCAGTTCTACTATTGAGTTTTCAGTTGATGGCTCTGAAAAGATGCGTATTGACAACAATGGTAACGTAGGTATTGGTACTACTAGTCCTTCTTACAAGCTAGAGGTACAAGGCGATTTCTATGTTAATGGAAGTAATGGTGCGTTAACAACAGCTAATTCTCAAAGTAATCTATACCTTCTTAATCTAACAAGAACATCAACATCTTTAATTACAGCAGGTAGTGTTGGTATCGGAACAGCTTCTCCATCAGCCAAACTTGAGATAAACAGCGATGCTACCCTACCTATAATTAGAGCTAGATATAATTCTACCTATTATACAGATTATGATTCTAATGGAATCAACTTTGTAGGTTCTGGTCAAAATTTTGACATCAGGGATAACGGTACTACTTTGCTTTATTTAAAGTCTGGCGGTAACGTAGGTATTGGTACTGCTTCCCCATCAGAAAAACTTCACGTTGTAGGCAATGTCCGCATTGAAGGTGACCTTACAGTCAACGGATCATACACACAGATTGATACAGATGTAAACACTACAGAGCAGTGGAACGTAACCAACGATGGTACTGGTCCAGCTGTAACTATTAATCAGACAGGGGCGCAGGACATTATGGATGTCCAAGACGATGGCACTAGTGTGTTCTACATTCAAGACGGTGGTAATGTTGGTATTGGGACTACAGACCCGACTAGTAAACTCCACGTAAACATCCCAGGCAATACTGTTGCTTTTAGAGCTAGCAGGAATGACGGTACTGACGGAGATTTAGAGATAAGCTTTGGTAGCGCATTAACAGCTTATAACTCAAAAGCTAGTGGTCATAGATGGCTTGAAAACGGGTCTGAAAAAATGCGTTTAAATGGCGGTAAACTAGGTATTGGAACTGCTAGTCCACTCGTTGAATTAGATGTAAGAGGTACTACAATTATAACTAACCAAAGTGGTTCTAATTATAACGAAAATCTCCGCTTACCTCAAGCAACTTCTGGATATGCTTCTATAGCCTTGGGAGGCACAATAGCATCTGGCGGAACATCATCAGCACAGTGGACAATTTTAAAATATCCTACTAGTAATAATTTTGCTATTAGGAATAACAACTCTGATTTACTATATATACAGACAGGTGGTAATGTAGGTATTGGTATTACCAATCCAAATTCCAAGCTTCACGTTTCAGACTCTACAGATATTTCTATGAGCAGCGGGGCTGCAGGTCAATTTGCAATTGAAGGTAATGGATACACAGGAGCTATTGCGTTAGACGCAACAGCTATGCATATATACCATAACTCCTCAAACAGAGCTTTGGTATTAGGTACTAATGAGACCGCTGCAATAACAATACATAAAAGTAATCAGAGTTTAGATTTTAATGCTTACGGTTCAGGTACATTCACAGGCACAGCTGCATATGCATTAGCTGTAGATAGTAGCGGAAACGTCATTGAAACGTCTGTACAAGGATCTCCTACAGGTGGTAGCGGTACTGGAAACTACTTGGCTAAGTGGGAAACTTCAAGTACGCTAACAGATTCCCCTATCTATGATAATGGGAACAACATCGGTATTGGTACTACATCGCCTAATTCAAAACTTCACGTTAATGGAAATGTAACCATTGGAAGTGTAGGAACGACAGCTCCTCAAGAACCGTTAATGGTTAAAACTTCTACAGAAGGATATTTCCCGGGTATAAAGATAGAAAACTACAATAGCGAGACTGGTCTATATATCCAAAACATTGATGGATACAATTCTGGTATTGGTACGGGTAGATATTACAACTCTGGATTTTGGAGATCTGATTTAGCATCACCGACATCTGTAAGATTTGATCAGGGGGTAATAAGGTTTTATGCACAATCAGGGGTTACCGCAGACGCTAATTATACGCCATCTGAAAGAATGCGTATTGCTGCTGATGGTAAAGTTGGTATTGGGACTACTAGTCCGCAAACTGAACTCCACGTAAAAGGAAATAATGGATGGGGTGAAGTAAGAATTGAAGGACAAACTTTTGCTAGTGGACACGGGGCTTCTTTAGAGTTTTACTCTGAAGGAACAGCTTTAGCAGATATCTACTCAAGTACTGATAAGCACTTGTACTTTAGGACAAACGGTACTACAGAACGTATGCGTATTACCGCTAGCGGTGATGTAGGTATTGGGACTACTAGTCCGACACAGAAGCTTGATGTTGCAGGAGGAGATATTATACTATCTTCAAACGCCACATACATAATTTCAAAAGATGCAAGTGGCAACACTCCGAGGATGTTCGGAATAAATCCTTCTAACAACACTTACATTGGACCTATAGATCCTTATGCTGGCGGTTCTATATTTTATGGTGTTTCTGCAAACGTATCTTCCCAAACGTTTTATACTGGAGCTAGTGCAAGACTTCATATTAATAGTACAGGTAATGTTGGCATAGGCTCTGTAACACCGAATAACTTCGGATTCTTAGAAAGGGTACTACACATCTCAGCAGGAAGCGCTTCATCTACCACACTACAACAAGCAGGTCTTGTTATTCAAGGTAGTTCAGACGCAGACGATGCAACAGATTTTGGATACCTAGCCTTTACTAACTATCAATCTACATTAGCAAACAACAGGGTAGCCGAGATTAGAGCCTTACGTGGCGGTACTGTAGACAAAGGCGAGCTAACCTTCTTTACAGCTGATGGCTCTGCTGTACTTGAACGAATGCGTATCACTTCAGGAGGCAACGTTGGTATCGGGACTACTAGTCCTAGTCATAAATTACACGTTGTTGGTGGAAATATATTTGGTTCTAGTAATGTTCTAGCTGCTAATAACGTATATGCTGCTGGTCCTAATGGTTTTGTTTTTGGGTCATCCACTTCGGAAGGTGAATATATATACAGGTCTGGAGATGATATTAGAGTCTATGCCAATGGAGGTGATAGATTAACAATATTGGGAACAGGCAACGTAGGTATCGGTACAACTAGTCCATCTGAAGCTTTACATATTTATCGCAACGCAGCATCTGCTGAGATAAGACTTCAAAATAACACGATTAGCTCTTACATAAGAAGTAATACAGACAATCTAAACTTCTACGTATCTAATGGTGAGAAGATGCGGATTAATAGCAATGGCAACGTTGGTATTGGGACTACAAGTCCTTCTCATACACTAGACGTTAACGGTGAACTAAGAGTTGGAACTGTAGTGCCACAAACATCTGCTGACTTTAGTGTACGCAAAAATGGTGCTAACATAGAGTTTGGACACGGAAATAGAACTAGCGGATATTACGGCACTATAGGTGTACAGGGCAATAATGGGATGCCTTACATAGCGTTAAGTGCAGACTGTGAGTCAAGTGTAAATACATTTACTACTAGAGGATTTAAAGGTAATGTAATAACTACCGATGGGGCTGGTAGCTTAATGTTTAGTCAGCTTACTACAGCTAATGCTACGGGTCAATCACTTACTGAGCGTATGCGCATCACTAGCGCAGGCAACGTAGGTATCGGGACTACGAGTCCTTCTTCTAAACTTGATGTAGCAGGTGCTATTCAAATTGGAGAGAATTCTGCCACACCTAATGTCTCTTACGGTTTATTTGGATACTCTGGAGTTGGATTAGGTATATCTTCTGGTGCAAGTGGAGCTACTCAAGGTATTGGTTTCTGGCTTAATAACGGAACAGCATACGAAGCAGGTAGATGGATTTCAAATGGAAATCTAGGTATCGGTACAACATCTCCTGTAGCTAAACTAGACGTTAATGGTGCTACGAGAATCGGTGGTAAGACTACATATACTAAAGGATACGCTTCACTTGATACAACAGGTAATGCTGTTGCTGGTCTTGAGACTTCTAACAACGGAAAATCAGCAAGGTTTGTATTTGAGATGCACGGTGGAGCGGGTGAATACCAGAGAATAGTATACGCTTGTTACAATGCCAGCGGTAACTGGTATCCAACAAAAGTTATAGATGAAGGCACAAATGCTTTTGACGTAACCGACTCAGGTAATGGAACGACTGTTACCTTTACATTCAAAGCAAGAACAGCTTCACAGGCTTATAGCCCTTATGTAACAATAGAACACGTGGGTGCAGCAATAGACACACAATACTTATAATCATAGATAATGGCAGAGATTAAAATACTCAATAACGAAATAGTTAGTGTATCAACTGGTAAACTAGGGGTCGGGACAACGAGTCCAGGAAATTTATTACACATTCGTTCAGGAGCATCTGGCTTCGGAGGCACATATGACGTTAGAAATAAATCTATTGTAGAAGCTAACGGTGAGGCATACTATGCTACTTATGTTCCAGATAATAGCTTCTCAGGTATAAGATTTTTTAACACTTCTGGACTAAGAGGGTTTATTGATTATTACCACGGAACACAAGGAGATGCATTAGTTTACTCTGCTACAAATCATCATAGATTTTTAACCAATGGTGTAGAGAGAGTAAGGTTAATTCAAAATGGCTACGTAGGTATCGGGACTACTAGTCCAAGTGAAAAGCTACACGTATCAGGAAGCATTCTCGCAAATAGTTCAGGGATTGCAGGAACTGTTATGCTGGGGTCTACATCAAATTCAGTTTTTGCAGATAGTTCGGGTAACCTTAAACTCTGGCAAAATTGGTCTTCATCTTCAAGAGCTATTGTAGCATCGGCAGGAGCTGTAACAGTCATCGGAGATACAAACGATAACGACTCAGCTACAGCTCATATTTTCACTGTACAAGAAGGGGATATAGCTGGAGGTAATACTAGAATGGTTGTCACAAAATCAGGCAACGTTGGTATCGGGACTACAAGTCCAACTCAGTCTAAACTTGTTGTAGCTGGAGACATATCTATACCTAGAAACAATTCTTTAGTTTTCTTAGAGAGTATAACAGGTACATTTAGAGCCAAGATAACGTCTCAAAACACATTCCCTACTTTTAATGGTCTTGAGTTTTATACTGGGAATGATGGCTCAACCCCTAAAATGACAATATCTGATACAGGTAACGTTGGTATTGGGACTACTAGTCCTAGTACTTCTTTACACGTTGTTAAGGACGCTTCTTGGGAGGTAGCTAGATTTGAAGCGGATTCTTACCCAACAGCTACAGTATACTCTCAAGCGGCAGCCAAGTATGCACAGCTTAACATTTACGACACTAGAATCAATTCTGAGCCCACAATGGAATTGCGTGCTGATACACCGCATTTTAACATCAGACTTGATAGTACAGGTAATGTTTTAACTATCCTTGATGGTGGAAACGTTGGTATTGGAACAACTAGTCCTTCATATAAATTAGATGTTGCAGGTGATATTTATATTAGTAATGGTGAATCACTATACTTAGGCAACGCTAATAGCAGAATATCCTCTAACTCTTCAAGCGACATACTTTACTTCCCTAATAATAACCACATTTTTGGTTCGGTAATTAGTGGAGCTGACGTAGAGCGTATGCGAATTACTGAAGCTGGTAACGTTGGTATTGGGACTACTAGTCCTAGTAATTTATTACACATACACGCTTCTGGTAATAATGCTTCCGCATTAATAATTGAGGATGACGATAGAAGACTGCAACTAGGTCGTGATATGATTGAATCCAGGTCTGCTGATGGATCTACCGTTCAAAATTTATATATACAGCCAAATGGTAATACAGCTTTTGCTACAACATCTGGCAACGTAGGTATCGGGACTACTAGTCCAGGTGCTAAGTTAGATGTTAGAGCGGATGCGCCTTCAACATCTGGAAGTATAATATATGTTAGAAATACATTAGCAGATGGAGCTAACAGCACATTTGGTGGTATTTCATTTTTCTCTAGCCCTGGAACCGATTATAGTATAGGCAAATTAAATACAGGTATTGCTTCAGCATTGGCGTTTAGAAATGCTAATAACGGCACGGAGTATATGCGTATTGATTCATCTGGCAACGTTGGTATCGGGACTACTAGTCCAGCTGCAACTTTACATATATCAAAAGGAAGTAATAATTCACCTACTGTATTACGTATAGAGAATGTAGACACTACTATAGAGACAGCTCAAGAAGTGAATACTATTCAATTCTATACTAACGATGGTTCAACTTCCGGTACTGGCATAACCTCTAAGATAGTACAGGTTGCGGAGAATCCGGGTAATCAATATGGGCTATCGTTCTATACTTATGATCTAGGTCTTGCTGAAGCCCTTAGGATAACTAATGACGGCAACGTTGGTATCGGGACAACGAGTCCTTCTTACAAGCTTGATGTAAGTAAAAATGCAACAGGTTATATTGCTAGAATTCAAGGAGACACAAATAATATATCGTTTTATGACGGAGGTAGTGGGGGCATTGGTATCGGAACCAATGTTAACCAAGACCTAAAATTATATACATCTGATAGTTTAAATAATGGTATTGTTATAAAAGCTTCAGGTGACGTAGGTATTGGGACTACTAGTCCTTTTAAAAGACTACACGTAGTAGCACAGTCTGGTCAAACAGAGGTTCTTGTAATAGAAGGTAATGATAGTTTAGGTAAGCAGTTAATACTTGGATACAATGCAACTGGAAATGGTTACGGTACAATACAGACGGTATATCAAGGAACAGCTTTTACGAACCTTTCAATAAATTCATCTGGTGGCAACGTTGGTATCGGGACAACTAGTCCAGCTGTGAAACTACAAGTTTCGGGTAATGCTAGTGTAGGGACTATAGGAACTCCAAAAAGTGATTGGTGGTCTGCATTTAATAGTATTCAAATTGGAGACGGTACAACTTTATGGGGTCGTGCTTCAGATACACACTTGTCTGGTAATTATTATGTAAAAGATAATTCTGGAACAGCGCAGGACACATACATAAACACAAATTATGCAAACGATTTTTGGCTTGACAATGCTGATGGAACATTAACATATAGAAACGCTGCATCAGGAACAGCAGGAACTGCTATCACTTGGAATACAAGACTGAAGATATTAAACAATGGCAACGTAGGAATTGGAACTACTAGTCCAGCCAGAAAACTTACTGTTAATGCACCTGGAGCAGCAAACGGCACTCAAAATATTACTGCTCAGTTTAGTAATGCTACTGTAGGAGCTACTTCAAGTGCTATTTATATTGGCGCTTATACTGGTACGGATTGGTTGATTGGTAAGAATATTTACGGAACAGCAAATCATTACAATTTTGAAATTGGTAATCAATCTAGCGGTTCTTCACCAGTTGTATCTATAAACAATAGTAACAATGTTGGTATTGGGACAACTAGTCCTTTAGCTAAGGTAGATGTACGTGGAGATTTAACATTAATAAAAACAACTACTGTAAACGCAGACTTTGGTGGTCCAGTATTGAGTATTGGAGAAACTACCTCTGAAGTGGGTATGAGTGGTGGTATTGCATTTACTGAGCTCCTAGGCACAAGCCCACAAAATGTCACAATGGGTATCTACTACGATGGTAAGGCAAATAAGATGCATTTTACTGGACCCAACGATGCCGAAGCAACATCTGGTGAAAACTTAATAACCGCTACCAAGCATATGACCATTACTAGGGATAGTGGTTTAATTGGTATCGGGATTATCAGTCCGTCTTCTAAACTTGATGTTAACGGAGTTATAAAGTATGGGAACAATGGAGCTTCAGTAGGTGCATTAAGTTATGGATCAAGTGGTCTTGTAACGCTTGAAGCAAGCAGTGCAAATACGAGTATTGGAATTATTCCATCAGGAACTGGCAACGTAGGTATTGGGACTACGAGTCCTAGTGAGAAGTTACACGTTGAAGGAGGAAATATATTAGTTGGTACTGATAGTGGTGACCCTTTCAATGATAGTGCATTGGTAGGAATACAAGGCACAACAGCTGCATACTTTCAAGCTAAGACAAATACTAGTGGTACTGCGGGGTTGTTATTGGGGGATACGGATGATGATTATCACGCTGGGTTAATATATAATAATAGCACCAGCGCATTTACATTTAACGCTGGGAATAATACACGTTTAACGATTGATGGGACATCTGGCAACGTAGGTATTGGTACTACTAGTCCAGGTGCTAAGTTGGATGTAAATGGTGTTTCTAGAATCTCGGGAGACTTTGCAGGGACTGGACAAGACCCATTACTAGAGTTTTACAATACAGATGCAAGTCTTGGTGCAAATCAAATTTTAGGTACAATTGATTTTTATCAATCAGACCCATCAGGAGGGGGAGTTGGTGTTGTTTCTAGAATACGTTCAATTAATGATAGCAGTTTTAAAGGAGAAGCATCTTTAACATTCCATACTGGCGAAGCTAATGTAAGCTTCCAGGAGAGAATGCGTATTACTAGTACTGGCAACGTTGGTATCGGGACTACTAGTCCAGACAGTAAATTACACATAGAGTCTAGTAGTGCTACAGGAGCTAATCTTATATTAGAAACTACTCATTCAAGTGGTATACCCTTATTAGATTTAAAAGGCTCACATTCAGCTCAATTAAGATATAAGGATGAACTAGATGTTATTCAGGGTAGAATTGATTTTGGAGATTCAGGAATTTTTAATTTCATAGACGTTCCCAATAACAGCTCTACGTTGTATCTTAAATCTGGAGGCAACGTAGGTATTGGGACTACTAATCCAGGTGCTAAGTTGGATGTAACTGGAGGTAGCATACAGTTATCAAATAGCGGAAGTGCAATTTATTTTGGTCCATCTAGCGCTGCTCAAATTATAGGTGTTAGTGGCGCATCTAGTTATCTGTCGTTTGGGACAATTGGTACTGAACGTATGCGTATTGATTCTTCTGGTAACGTTGGGATTGGGACTAATAACCCTCAATACAAACTAACTGTCTCTAGCGGTACTGCTGACATCGGTATACTAACAGCTTCTTCAGACTCTGGTTCTTACGTAGGATTCCTAGACAACTCTACATCTACCATCCCTAAAGTAGGAGCTGTAGGTAACAAGCTTATCCTAGATGCATCTCAGTACGTAGGGGTAAGAAGAACAGACCCATCATACGCACTTGACGTTAGCGGTACTATCCGTGCTACAGGTGATGTGATTGCCTACTCTGATGCTCGTGTTAAAGAGAACGTAGAAACGATCCCTAACGCACTTGATAAGGTTAAGGCTATGCGAGGTGTAGGCTACAACAAGATAGGTGCTGAGAAGCGTTCTATAGGGGTTATAGCGCAAGAGATGCTTGAGGTTATGCCTGAAGTTGTAAGCCAAGACGAACAGGGTATGTACTCCGTAGCTTACGGTAACCTAGTAGGTGTACTTATTGAAGCTATGAAGGAACAGCAAGCTCAAATTGACGAACTAAAAGCACAGCTAAATGGCTCTACAAAGTAGTGGGACTATAAAGATGTCGGAGATAAACACAGAGTTGGGGCGGTCTAGTACCGCTACCATCTCTTTGGATACAGCTGAGAACGGAGGATACGCAACCATCAATACTGCTTCCGCATCTTACCCTAACGCTAGCAACCCTGCGGCTATGAGCGAGTGGTACGGATACGATCACACCGCATCAGCAGCTGGATTCTTTAATGTAGTGAACAGTGGTCAGTCTACATCTGGAGCAGCGTGTGCATTGACAGGACCAGATAGCCTAACACTATACCACGGAACTTCAGGAACATCTGAATGTCCAACAATAGGAAGAACAGTATATACCGATTCTGCCAAGACAACACCATTTGATGGTCAAGGTCTGTACTGGTACTCACCTGTTTGTGGTAAATCCTATCTGATTACCTCAGCAGGTTATGTTGAAGGTGTATTTACTTGTGTTGAGTCAGGTAACATATCTACCGATGCAGCGGGGCAAGCTGAGGAGGCTTGTAACTTCACAACTAATGTATTGGTATACAAGAGTGGGTCTACAGCAGCTCCAGTAGCATTAGATACACTATGGACCGATTCACAGCTGTCAAATCAGTTCCAGCCATCAGCAGGGTTCAACCAATGGTATGCTTACACACCTACTGGAAGTTCCACTAAGTACAACATATACTTGCTTGATTCAAACAATGAGACAGTTATAGAATCAGTAAATATCTGTCGCTAAAATTATTATTTTTGTAACGTTATAACATAAACATTTTAAAATGGCTAACACTTATTCTTGGGACTGTCGCACAGTAGATGCGTACCCAACACACACAGACGAGAACGGGGTAACCGAATCTCAAGTTGTCTACAACGTACACTACCGTGTAACCGGAACAGACGGCACGAACAGCTCTACCGTAATTGGTACACAAACTTTGGAGACTGCTGACTTATCTGGCTTTACAGCTTTTGATGCAGTAACTCACGAGGATATGATTGCTTGGACTAAAGGAGCAATGGGTACAGAACGTGTATCAGAGATTGAGGCATCTCTAGATTCTCAAATTGCAGATCTTGCAGCACCGTCTTCAGTAACGTTGACTATCGCAGAGCCGACTCCAGAAGTTGAAGAAACTCCTGCTGAATAATGTGGTTCTCGGTTCACGGGACTACAGGCGCAGCAATAACATTAGCCACTGGGGATTATATCCTTGGTGGCTCTGTTGCTTTTGTATCTCACTTTGTGTGGGACTACGTGGGTGAGTCTGGTCTAAGGGATCAGTTCCACGCAGCAATCATTGAAGCAACGTGTTTTGCTATGTTTCTGGTAGGCGCTTACCTCACTGGTCACTTCTGGCTCGCTTCCTTTGGATACATTATGGGATGTATGCCCGACCTCATTGATAAGCCTAGACGTATGATCTTCGGTAAGAAGGAATGGTTTAGCTGTCACAACGGTCCAGGGCTATTCCAATACAAAGGGAAGAAGCTAGGATACCCTGTGAAGTATCCACTCAATGACGTACAGACAGCTGTCCTTAACTATGGTATGTCACTATTGTGGCTAGGCATTGCCATCGTGTCAGCATTATAGATTTTGCATTATCTTTGTACCACGTTAATTAACTTAAACATTTAAACATTATGGCTGACAAGGCTAAACTTACGGAAGAGGAATTGAAGTCAATCCAGACTGCTGTATCTAACCTCACTCAAGCAAAGACTATTCTTGGCGAAGCTACTAACCAAGCTTTCAAAGCACAGCTTCAAGTAAACTCTATGGAAGAGGCAATGGCTTCTGCACAAAAAGAACTTGAAGACAAATACGGTTCTATCACCGTTGACCTAAACACAGGTGAATACGAGGAAGTCGTAGAAGAAGCTGAAGAGGTTAAGGAGTAACATTCTTACCACGCTTACACTCAGAGGGTTACAGAAATGTAGCCCTCTTTTTTTATATCTTTGTGGTTATGAAAGCAAAGAAAGATTCACGTTTAGCACGAGCAGGAGTTAGCGGTTTTAACCAGCCTAAGCGTACTCCTAATCACCCTAAGAAGTCACACATCGTAGTGGCTAAGGTGGGTGACAAAATCAAGACCATACGCTTCGGAGAGCAAGGAGCAAGTACTGCTGGCAAACCTAAAGCTGGGGAGTCTGATCGTATGAAGAAGAAACGTGCATCATTCAAAGCTCGTCACTCTAAGAATATCGCCAAAGGTAAAATGTCCGCTGCGTACTGGGCAAACAAAGTGAAGTGGTAAAAATGAACGAAACTGATATCAAAGTAATGCTCTTAAACGCAAGCACCTTTGTGGTGACATTTGCTCAAGTAGAAATGGCGCTAAAGATTGCGCTTCTATTAATCTCTATCGGATACACTGCACAGAAATGGTATCTAATGCACAAGAACAAGAATGGCTAAGATTGGAGAAGATACAGAAATCACACTAGACCTTAAAACGATAATAGCTGTGCTGTTCTTTCTTGGTACAATTATCGGTATGTGGTTTACACTCAAGGCTGATATTGAATTAGCCAAGGAACTTCCTGAGCCTAACATCAGCCGAACAGAATATGACCTTAAAGACCAGATGATTCGTGATGCGATTATGACTACGCAATCACAAGTTGAGGAGATAGGCAAGGATGTAAAGGTTATTGACGAGCGTCTATTTGAAATCCAACAGAATCAGAAATGAGAAA
>Ga0196901_1000157_pt1 | contig 36209 bp, 53 predicted proteins | sample CB_VirMetaG_FD_169099 | JGI IMG/M metagenome (GOLD analysis project Ga0196901, IMG submission 169099) | Freshwater to marine saline gradient viral communities from Chesapeake Bay - CB_1504_1 Viral MetaG (v3) (version 3) | ecosystem: Environmental > Aquatic > Marine > Coastal | place: USA... | reverse complement strand
CAAGGGCCACACCGAAGAAAAAGACGCGGAAGCCGAATACCCGATGGCACGGGAAGTTCCTGGCGGCTCTCCGGCAGACGCGCAGCGTGTCCCAGGCTGCTGCCGTGGCCGGAGTGTCCAGGGAAACTGCCTACCGCCACCGCAGGGAGTTCCCCCAGTTCGATGTGGACTGGCAGGAGTGCTACGAGTCCAACATCGACGATCTGGAAGCCAGCGCCCTGCGGCGGGCCATCGAAGGCGTGGACGAACCTGTGTTTCACCAAGGCGTGGAATGCGGCTTCAAGCGGCGTTATGAAACGGCGCTGACGATCTTCATGCTGAAGGCCCACCGGCCCGACCGCTACCAATTCGAAACCGCGGTGCTGGACACGCCGGAAGCCATCGCCGCCCGCATCCGTGCTGCCGTCACGGGGATGGACAGCACGGTGCCCAGCCCGGCAGAATGACGCCCAGGAACATCACCATGTCACAGTCCCTTTCGGGAACCCTACGAACGAAAAACGCCACGCAGGCAGACCGGCAATTCCCCGGCTGGCTCATCGAAGCCGTGGAACGGCTGGAAGAACAGGCCATGGCCGCGCCCCAGCCGGAGCAGCCCGCCACCGATCCGCCTGCTGCGACCGTGGCCATGGACCGCCTGATGTTGCGCGAATCGTCGCCGTTCCAGCCGCTGGTGGCCGAACTGACGGAACGGGCGAAGACCGCAGAAGACAAGTGCCGCAAGCAGCGGGCGAATACGCTGTGGGAAGCCGCCGACCTGGCCGAGAAGCACGGCGAAGCATGGCGCAGGGGGAACGCATGAAGGCCGCCACCGACAACTGGCGGGTGTGGCGCTGCCGCGGGCATAACGAAGGCGGCTGTGCGGTCCTGGCCTGGAAGGAATGGCCCTGGCGGAACCCGAAGGAAGGCATGGACCGTGACTGGTGCCCGTCGTGTGGCACCTTCACAGCCTGGACCATGACGAAACCGGAGCCTGGCCAGCACATCCAGGAACCGCTGGTGAAGCCTGCTGCGCTGCGGAAGCGCATCAACGCCGTGAACCCGAAGGCCGCGCCTGGCCTGACGGGCAGCCCTAGGTTCGACCTGTGACCTGGCTGCGCAACCTGTGGGGGCGCTTCCGCTGCTGGCGCGGCGGCCACCAGATCACCAGCACCACCTACGACGAGTTCAACGCCAATGGCATGAACTTCCGGTGCGTGCGGTGCCAGAAGCGCTGGCGCAAGGCCGAAGACACGCTGCGGCGCCGCTGAACTTGAAATGGCCGCGGCACAGGCACAACTGCTGACCCCGCGCTGGTCTGTCCTGCGGCCACACGCTGACCAGGCGCGGCTGTGGAACGACCACCGGCGCTTCCAGGTGGTGCCTGCTGGCCGCAGATCGGGGAAGACGGAACTGGCCAAGCGGCGCGGCGTCCAGCTTGCGCTGAATTGCGACCGGCCACAGGGCTGGTTCGTCTTTGGTGCGCCGACCTACGCCCAGGCGAAACGAATCTACTGGCGCGACCTGAACCTGCTGCTGCCGAAGTGGGCGGTGCGTGGCCGGTCGGCGTCTGAACTGACCATCCACCTGGTCAACGGCGCCGAAATCACGGTGCTGGGCCTGGACGCCCCGGAACGCATCGAAGGCCGCCCGCTGGATTGGATCTGCTGCGACGAATACGGGAACATGAAAGAAGGCGTGTGGCGGGAGAACATCCGGCCAGCGCTGTCCACGGTCGGCAGGGTCGGCGGCGCCTGGCTGATCGGCGTGCCCGAAGGCCGGAACCACTATTACCGCATCGCGCAGAAGGCGCAGACGGACAGCCAGGCGGATTGGGGCTATCACCATTGGACCAGCAGCACGGTGCTGGACGCCGCCGAGATTGAAGCGGCAAGGTCCGAACTGGACGAACTGACCTTCCAGCAGGAATACGAAGGCAGCTTCGTCAACTTCGCAGGCAGGGCCTACTATCCGTTCGACAGGTCGAAGCATTGTGTGACCGGCCTGCCCTACGACCCGCGGGCCACGCTGGTGTTCTGCTTCGACTTCAATGTGTCGCCCGGCATCGCGGTGGTGTGCCAGGAACTTGAAACGCGGGACTGGCTGAAGGGCCGCGACGATGTGGACCACCTGGTGACAGCGGCTATTGGGGAAGTCCACATCCCGCGCAACAGCACCACGCCAGCCGTGTGCCGGAAGCTGATCCAGGACTGGGGCCAGCACGCTGGCCAGGTGGTCTGCTACGGTGACGCCACCGGCGGCGCCAGGGGCACGGCGAAGGTCCGCGGCAGCGACTGGGATCTGATCCGTGACGAACTGCGCCAGGCGTTCCCCAACCGGGTGACCTTCCGCGTGCCGCGCCAGAACCCGCGGGAGCGGGTGCGCGTCAACGCCGTGAACAGCCGTCTGCGGTCCAGCGATGGGAAGATCCACCTGCTGGTGGACCCGACGAAGGCGCCGATGTTGGTGGAAGACCTAGACGGGGTTATCCTGCTGGAAGGCGGCAGCGGAGAACTGGACAAGAAGCACGATTCCACGCTGACGCACCTAACGGATGCCCTAGGCTACTACATCGAACGCGCCCATAGTGTCGGGAAGACCAGGGTTCAGACCGCAGCCGTGTGATGCTGAAACACCTGCCCGCAGGACTCCTGACCGCCGCGATTCTCGCCGGATGTGCCCGCGGCATCCGCGAAGATGTGACGCACACGGCGCTGGTGCCGGTGCCAGCCACGCTCCTGACCCTGCTGTTGACCATGAACCCCTGGGCCGCTGGCGCCGCCTACGCCCTGACGGCAGCCACCGACATCGTAGTGGCGGACGGCGAAGATGCCCGCGACCAGCAGCAGGCCCAGGAAGCGCTGCCAGAGGATGTCGAACAATGGACCAAGCGGCAGATGCTGGATTACATCCAGAACGGCGGGACCGCGCAGGACCGCGAACAGCGCACCTGGATGGAACAGCAACTGGCCAATGTGGTCGCATTCGTGAAGCTGTGCCTGGTGGTGATCACCGCCGTGGTGGCCGCCCACCTCTACTGGACCTGGCGCCGAAGGAAGCGCGGGGAATCCGTCTACGCACTACTGGAAGGGAAGCAGAGCATTGATCCCGAATGATGTCCTGATTGCGGCGCTTCAGGCGGTGGCGACTTCGCTGCTGCTGGCTTCACTCTGGTTCGTCCGATCCCTGTATCAGCGACAGGCTGATGTGGAAAAGCGCATGGAAGACCTGCGGCGCGACACCGCCAAGGAAATCGCGGCGCTACGACTAGCCACAACCGAACGGCTGGTGAAACTTGAAACCTGGTGCCAGAACCACCATGACATCATGGAGGCAGGCGGCTGATGGCTGGACACGACATTGACACCAAGGGCCTGGCCCAGCAGCGCATGGCCGCTGCGTGGGAACTGATCAGCGACCTGCGCGGGGGAACCCGCGCCATGCGCCGTGCCGGGACCAAGTGGCTGCCACAGGAACCCCGCGAAGACCACCTGGCCTACCAGGCGCGGCTGAACCGCACCTACCTTTACGGCGCCATGTCGGACACCATCAAAAAGCTTTCGGCAAAGCCGTTCAGCAAACCGGTGGTGGTGAAGCAGGGCGACACGCTACCGGACCAGCTTGCGGCCATCCAGAAGAACGCCAACCTGGGCGGCAAGGACTTGACGCAGTTCTGCCGGTCCATCTTCGAAGACGGCGTGGCCTGGGGCCTGGGCCACATCCTGGTGGACTTCCCTGCGACGGAAGGCGCCATCACCACGCTTGCGGAAGAACGGGCGTCTGGCGTTCGGCCCTACTTCGTGCGCATCAGCCCGCGAAACATCATTGGCGCAGAAAGCAGCGTCCAACTGGACGGCAGCCTGCGCGTCACCCGCCTGCGCTACTTCGAAGACGGCGTGGACACGGAAGACAACGCCGAGAAGCCGCGGCGCGACATCCGGGTGATCACGCCGGACGCCTGGGAATTGTGGCAGCAGAAGGGCGACAGCAAGAAGTATGTGCTGGCGAAAAGCGGCAGGCACACCTTCGGGCGCGTGCCGCTGGTGACCTTCTACACCGGGCAGGTGGGCGCCATGGAAGCCGAACCGCCGCTGGAAGACCTGGCATGGCTGAACCTGGCGCATTGGCAGAGCATGTCCGACCAGCGGAACATCCTGCGCTTCGCCCGTGTCGGCATCCTGTTCGGCTCCGGCTTCACGGAAGAAGAATACGAAAACGGCATCACCATCGGCCCCAGCAACCTGGTGATCAGCACGGACCCGCAGGCGGATCTGAAGTATGTGGAACACAGCGGGAAGGCCATCGGCGCGGGCAAGGAAGACCTGGAAGCGCTGGAAGCCCGCATGGAAGTGCTGGGACTCCAGCCGCTGATGAAGGCCACCGGCGGCGAAACGGCGACGGCTAGGGCCATGGGCGAAGCCCGCACGCACAGCAGCGTTCAGGCGTGGATCACCAGCCTGGCCAACGCCATGGAAGAAGCCTACGGCATGGCCGCCGAATGGGTGAAGGTAGCGCTGCCGGATGACTTCGCGGTGGACATCTTCAATGACTTTGGCGTGATGTTGACCGCAGACGCCGACCACAAGACGCTGCTGGACATGAAGGCCAGGAACCTGATCACCCACCGCACCTACCTGGCGGAAGTGAAGCGGCGTGGCCTGCTGGCAGACGAAGTGAATGTGGATGCGGAAATCGACGCCGTGGGGAAAGAAGAAGCCGACGAACTGGACCGCGTGGGCGGCCAGCCTGACCAGGACCAGGACCAGGAGTAGGCCAGCATGGCCAGCGTGAATGATCGGCTGCTGGATCGCGGCATCAGGCACGCGGTCTACCTGGAGCAACTGAAGAACCGCGAAGTGGCCCGCATGGTCCAGTTCATGGACACGCGGCTGCTGCCCGAACTTGAAAGCACCCTGCGGGTGCGCCTGGGTGTGATCGCCAGGCGTGGCTATGACCACGGCGTAATGACCACGAAGCGCTACCAGCAGATGCTGGACACGCTGAAAGGTCAGATCGCCGGTGGCTTCCGCGTCATGGGCCAGACCGCGCAGGGCCGCCTGCTGCGGATCGGCGCCAGCGAAGCGGAGTGGGCCAGGGCCACGCTGGAACGGGCGGTGCCGCTGGACATCGCCTTCAACAGCGTGAACCTGCCGCTGCTGCGGGCATCGCTGTCCAGCAGGCCCTTCCAGGGCCGCCTGCTGCGCGACTGGTATGCCCGCGTGGGCGACTCTGCGATGTCGCAGGTGCGGGAGCAATTGAACATTGGCCTGAACCTGGGGGAACCGCCGGAAAAGCTGGTGCGGCGACTGATGGGGCCTGCCAGCGGTGGGAAGTTCGCAGGCAACGCACCGCTGGCCGGTCAGGTGCGCCGGAATGTCCGCACGCTGGTCCGCACCAGCACCAATCACATCGCCCAGGTGGCCCGCGAAGCCACCTACGAAGCCAATGCCGACATCGTGAAGGCTGTGCGCTATGTGGCCACGCTGGACGCCCGCACAACCGACATCTGTATGTCGCTGGACGGCAAGGAATTCCCTGTGGGCCAAGGGCCGCGACCGCCCAGCCACCACCAATGCCGCAGCACCACGGTGCCCATCACCAAGTCCTGGAAGGAACTGGGCATCAATCTGCGCGACCCGCGCCTGGGGCGCCGCGCCATGCGCGATGTCCAGACTGGGCTTTCGGGCCTGTCACCCACGCCGCTGAACTATGGCCAATGGCTGGCCCAGCAGCCTGCCGCGGTCCAGAACCAGATCCTGGGGCCAGCGCGGGCAGACCTGTTCCGCAGCGGCAGAATCAAGTTCGATCAGTTCTTCCAAGACGGCAGGCGCCTGACCCTGCGCGAACTTCAAAGCCTGGAGGGCATCACCGTGCCGGACCTGCCGCCGGACCCGGAAGTGCTGCCGGAACCGCCGGTGGCGAAGCCGCCCGAAGGAAGCGCCACGGCTCTGCGCGAAGAACTGCTGGCCGAACACGGCGACGAAATCAGCCGCCTGGCCTGGCAGCGCGAAAAGCTGGAAGAACTCTACCAGGAACTGCTGCGCGACCGAAAGGCAATCACCGACCAGGCGCGGCGTGCGTCCGCAGACGAATACCGGGCCATCGTGGGCGACTTCAACAAGAAGCGCGATGTGTGGCTGAAGCGCAGCGCAGAGCATGACGAAGCGGCGGGGAAGTTCGCCAAGGTGGTCAGGGACAAGATCGCCCAGGGCGGTCAGGGAAACCTGGACCTGAAGATGGCCGAAAAAGGCCAGCCGTATTTCAGCAGCAAAGGCCAGCGGCGTTCTGTGGGCTTTACCAGCAAGCACCAGGCCCAGGTGGACGATGCGCAGGACTTCCTGAACAACCTGTGGCGGCGGGAAGGGCAGGCTGATGCGCTGACCCTGGAAGAAGCCAAGGCGGCGCTGGGCGCCATGTCAGAAGCCGAACTGGACGCGGTGATGATGCGGGGCGGCTGGTATGACGACTGGGCCAGAGCGAAGGCGGCGAAGGCGTCCAGATCCGCTGATGGAATCAGCACCAGGGCGCAGGACGATGTGATGGAATATCTGCGCGGCAGGGCAGCAGAAATGCTGCGCAAGGAATCCGCTACGACAGGCGCCCATGATGTCGAACTGGTGATGATGCGCAAAGGCAACCGTGCGCACGCAGACGGCAGAGCGGGGAAGTATGTTCGGATCGACACCGCAGACAAGACCCGCGTATATGTCCACGAACTGGGCCACACCATCGAAACCAGAACATGGTCGCAGGACGCCTTGGCCTACCGGAAGTTCCGCGCTGCTGTCCGACAGCCTGACGGATCGCTGCGGCTGCCGCCGCAGGAAGCCATCAACAGCCTGGGCGAACGCGGCTGGAGTGACCAATTCCTGGACGGCTACTTTGGGCGCGTCTACAACCACTCTGCCACGGAAATCACCAGCATGTATGCTGAATACCTCTATGCGGACCCGGCTGCGCTGCTGGCCCGTGACCCGCATGGCTTTGACTTCATCGTGGACCTGTTTCGGGGCGTGCGCATCACGGAACAGTCCTGGTTCCGTGCGCTTCCAGAAGCGGATCGCACCTGGCTGTTGAGGGCATCACTTTGATCCGAGTCACCACCGACCGCAGGGGCCTGGCTTTCACCATCGAAGACGGCGAAGTGACCGCTGACGAACCGCTGTTCCAGTCGCTGGCGGACAGCTACACCGAAATGTATGCCGCCAGGATTGCCAGGACAGGGGTGGCCAACCACGAAGACCACGACCTGCTTCTGGCCCAGGAAATCGCCCAGGAAACAGGCGGGACCATGGACCTGTCAGGCCACGAACCGCCGGACACCGGAACCGAACTTGAAACCGTCTACTAACCGCAGTAGCTTGCGCAGGCCCGCAGACCGCGGGCGCCCTGGGCCGGGAAGGCCCATGACACGGGGAACTTGAAATGCCGCTGAAGGCAATCCTGGAAACCACGGACGGCGTGCCTGCCGACCTGGCCAGCCACTACCAGCAGGGCGATGATGGCCGCTTCTACCTCCAGGTGGAACAGGTCGGCACCTACGCCCTGGAAGACATCGGCGGGCTGCGGTCTTCGCTCCAGAAGGAACGGCAGAACTTCCGCCAGGCCGCCGAACGGCTGGCCGCCTTTGAAGGGCTGGACGCAGACGCGGCGCGGGAAGCGCTGAAGAAGGTGGGCGAAATGACGAACTGGACGCCCGAAGACAAGGTGCGGGAACAGATCGAAGCGCAGAAGGCGCAGCTTCTGAAGAAGCACCAGGCAGAACTGGCCGCAGCTACCGGCCAGGCCGAAAAGGCCATGTCCTTCCTGAACCAGCATGTGGCCAAGTCCGCTGCCCTGGAAGCCCTGGCGGCCCATGGCGGGAACGCCGAACTGCTGATGCCGCACCTGCTGGGCCAGATCCGGGCTGCCGAAGTCGATGGCCAATTCGTGGCCCAGGTGGTGGATGCCAGCGGCGCACCCCGTGTTAGCATGAAGGCCGGGAACACGGGCGACATGACCGTGGCCGAACTGGTGGAAGCCATGAAGGCCCAGGATCACTTCCAGCCTGCGTTCTCCGGCTCTGGCGCTTCGGGAAGCGGCGCCGCAGGCTCTGGTGGGGCGGGACGCCCCGGTGGCGTGGTTCGCCTGTCGTGGGAAGAAGCCCATGACCCGGCCCGCTACCAGGCTGCTGTTGAGGCAGCCGAACAGGCGGGAAGCCAACTTCAAATTGGCGAATACCAGGCCCAGTAGGCCAGGCTTCGTCGCACTTCCTTCCACACCGTCGAACCCCACCAGGGGCTGAACAGTCATGGCGAACACGCTAGGGGTCTACAACCCCATTTTCTACGCTCAGGAAGCCCTGAAGCACCTTCACCTGAACCTGGGCATGGCTGGCCGTGTCCACCGCGGCTACGAACAGGAACGCCGCACCTACGGAAAGGGCGACACCATCAGCATCCGGCGCCCTTCCACCTTCGCTGCCGCTGACGCCCCGGCCACCGCCGCTGACCTCACCACCGAATCGGTGGACATCACGCTGAACAAGTGGCGTGAAGTGAAGTTCAAGCTGACGGACAAGGAACTGGCGTTCACCACCGAACAGATCATCGCTGAACACATCGAACCGGCGGCCTACGAACTGGCCCGCGACCTGGATGTGAACATGGTCAGCCTTTACAAGGATGTTGGTGCTGGAGTGGCCTACAACACCGCCGCCAACAAGGCCGCCACGAACTGCGCTGGCGTGCGGAAGCTCCTGGTGGACGCGGGCGTGCCGATGGGCGACCTGCGGAAGCTCCACCTGATGGTGGACACCACCGTGGAACAGGACTTCCTGCTGGACACCGCTTTCGCGCTCCAGTCCGGCGCGGGTGACGAAGGCACCGCGGTCCAGCGCACCGGCAGCCTGGGCATGAAATACGGGTTCAATGTGTTCGCCAACCAGAACACGCCCAGCCACACCGGCGGCACCGGCGCTGCCCTGTCGGGCGCGGTGAACGGCGCGACGGCAAAGGGCGCCACCACGGTGGCCATCGACGGGCTGACGAACGGCGAAACCTTCCTGGCCGGTGACACCTTCACCATCGCGGGGGATTCGCAGACCTACGCCCTGACCGCGGATGCCACCGTGGCGACGGGCGCCATCAGCGCCAGCATCAGTCCGCCGCTTCAGGCCGCCGCCGCCGACAACGCGGTGGTCTCCTTCAACGCCACCGACGACTACAGCGGCGTGAACCTGGCGTGGCACCAGAACGCCTTTGCCCTGGTCCTGGCACCGCTGCCGGAAATGGGCAACGAACTGGGCGCGAAGGTCGCCAGCGTCACCGATCCGGTCACCCGCCTGTCGCTGCGCAGCCGGGTCTACTATGTCGGCAACAGTTCTGAAGTCCATGTGGCCCTGGACATCCTCTACGGCTACAAGACCTTGGATTCGCGCTTCGCGGCGCGGCTGAACCGGACCTAGGCCCTGGCCTAGTTCCCCGTGGTTTTGTTCCTAGGGTGCGTGTGGGTCAGCGGCGGCTGGCCCACGCCGCCCGCTTCCCCGCGAACCTGAAACGGCGATGGCGACGAAGCAGACGAAGAAGCAGCAACCGGCCAAGGACAGCGCGAAGGTCACCGTGACGAACGGCAGCGCTACCGCGACTGTCGGAAAGTCCGAACTGGACCGCTGGCTGACCCTGAACCCCGGCTGGAAGGCCATCAGCAAGGAGACGAGTAAGTGACCCGATCCGACACCATGGAAGTCCGCGGACCCGGCGGCACCCGCGTGATCCCGAAAGCCGAACTGTCCGCCTGGAAGGCCCGCGGCTTCGTGCCGCTGAAGGACTGGGCGCCGCAGGAAGACCAGCCGAAGCCGAAGGCCAAGAAGGCGAAGGAATAGGCCATGGCGCTGACCGTGGAAGACGGGACTGGCCTGGCCGCGGCTGACGCCTACGCTTCCGTGGCCACGGTCGATGCCTATGTGACCGCCTACCTGCGCGACCATGCCACCTGGACAGGCGCCACCACCGCGGACAAGGAACAGTCCATCCGCGAAGCCACGCAGACGCTGGATCTGCTGTTCGGTGGCCGCTGGATCGGCAGGAAGAAGTCTAGCGCCCAGGCCCTGGCATGGCCGCGGGCGTCAGCGGTGGACCCTGACGGCTGGGAAGTGGCCAGCACCGCGGTGCCCGCGCAGGTCGAAGACGCTGTGGCCGAACTGGCCTGGAAGCACCTAAACGACACCGGCCCTTCCACCACCACCGGCGACAGCACCGGCATCATCGCGGACAACAGCACGCCCGCGGTGTCCGAAGAAACCGTGAAAGTGGGGCCGATCACCAGCACGACCAAGTGGGCTGGCGTGAAGCCGGGCAGCAGCACCTTCCGAAAGGTGGCGCTGATCCTGAAGGCCCTGCTGAACCCGCCTGGCCGGATGGAACGGGCATGACCGTCCTGGACGATACGCTGCCCGCGAAGGTGGCCACCATCGTGGCGAAGTATGGAAAAACCCTAACTTTCCACGCCAACGCCAGCGATGCGCAGGAAGCCAGCTACGACCCCACCACGGGCGAAGCTGGCACGCCGTCTGGAACCACCTACGACTACAAGGCAACGCCGCCAGAGGGCGCAGGAAGGCGCTGGAAGGAAGACCTGATCCAACTGGAGGACCAGGAAACCTGGCTGCCCGCCAGCGGCCTGAATGCCACTTTCAAGTCCGACAACCTGCGCCCTGGAATGCTGGTTGTCTTCGACGGCGTGACCTATGTGGCGGCAGCCGTGGTCCCCTACCGCAGCGGTAACGACATCGCGGTTTACCACATCCTGCTGCGCAGGCGGGGCGGCTGATGGCCAGCACGAACCTTCAGCAGTTCACGCAGACTGTCAACGCCTGGGCGGCGACTGTGCCGCGGCAGCAGGTGAAGACCGCGCAGCGCAAGCTGCTGCTGGACGGCTGGCGCGGAGTCACCGAGAAGACGCCGGTGGACACCGGCTACGCCAGGTTCAACTGGCAGGTAACCTTCGCCGCGCCCGCGCAGGGCGTCGTGGGCGACCGCCCGCCTTCCAGAAGCCGGGGCGGCAGGGCTGTGCGCCAGATCGGAGAACCGCAGGCGCCGTCTGTCAGCGCCGCCAGCATCCCCGACTGGTCCGTGGCCTACATCACAAACAATGTGGCTTACATCGAATACCTGGAAGACGGAACGCCGCGCACGCGGGCGCACCAGATGGTCGCGCTGACCGTCCAGGAACTTGAAGCCAGCTTCAGCAGCAGCGGTCCTGCCGCTGCCGTTTCCCTGTGACCTTCCAAGCGGCCCACAACACGATCCGAAACCACGCCCTGGCCCTGGTGGCTGAAAGCAGCCTGCTGGGCACAGATGATGTGGCCTGGGACAACGCGCCCTTCAGCCGCCAGGACGGCGGCGATGCCGGGCTGTGGTGCCGCATGGCGGTCAACATGGGCGAAAGCCGACAGCGCGACCTGGGCAGCCTGGTTGCGCGAACCACGGGCATCCTGCTTATTTCGGTGTTCGTGCCCGCAGAAACCGGCGATAAGCTGGCGCTACAGTTCGCGGACGAAGCCGTGACCCACTTCAAAAGCGCCAAGGCTACGCTGTCGGGAACTGTGGTCCAGTTCGAAACCCCTAGCGTGCGGGCCATTGGCCTGCGCGATTCCTGGTGGCAGGTGAATGTCGCCTGTCCGTTCTTCACAGACGATGCCTAGCGCATCCACCACACCATGACCAAGGCCGACAGCAACCGTGTCTCCCTGGCCTACGCCCCGGAAGCTACCTTCGCCACGCTGCCGGGCACGGGCTGGAAGGCGCTGCGTTTCAGCAGCGAATCCCTGAAGCAGAACACCGGACACCAGGTGTCCACCGAAATCCGTTCTGACCGCCAGATCCCGGATGTGATCCGCACCGACATTGGCGCCGCTGGCACCGTGGCGGGCGAACTGTCCTACGACGCCTGGGACGATTGGCTGGAATACTCCCTGCTGTCCGCTGGGTGGTCCAGTCCGGTGTCCGTCCTGAACGCTGCCAGCGCGACCATCGCCGCGGCGGGCAACACCATCACCATCGGCACGGGCGCGTGGGCCAACACCCCGACTGTGGGGGAGTGGATCCATGTGGCCACGCCCACCCAGAACTTCAAGGCGAAGGTGGCCGCTGCCACCACCACCGTGATCACGGTCAAACAGACGGACCTGCTGGTGGACGAAACCGCCGCCATGACCATCAATACGCTGGCGCAGATCACGAACGGCACCACGCTGACCACGATGGCGCTGGAGCGGCAATACAACGACCTGACCAACAAGTTCGTCCATTACCTGGGCATGGCCGTCAACGGCTTTACCCTGGAAGGCGCGAACGGCGATCTGTTCAAGCCCTCTTTCGATCTGATCGGAAAGTCGGAAGTGTCCGCTGCTTCCACGGATGGCAGCGCTACCGCCGCGCCCACGAACGATGTCATGTCTGCGGTGGACCACCTTCAGTATCTGTGGGAAGGCACCACGGCGAAGACCGCGCTGGGATGCGGTTTCACGGTCGCCAACAACCTGCGCCAGCGCTTCGCCATGGGCACGCTGGGCGCCACGGACATCGGCACCGGCGTGGCCGCGGTGACCGGCTCCCTCCAGGTCTACCTGGAGGACGAAACGCTGCTGGACAAGTATCTGAACCAGACCGAAAGCTGGCTGGCTTTCGAAGTGGCCGATGAAGTCAGCAGCCAGGGGAACAGCTACATCTTCGACTTCCCCCGCATCAAGTTCACGGACGGCGGGCGGTCGGCTGGTGGCCAGAACCAGGACATCATCGCAGACCTGACCTGGCAGGCGATCCGGCACGCCACCGAAGATGCCACCATCCGCATCTGTAAGCTGGCCAGCAGCTAGGCCAGCAGCCGTGGGCCGTTGAGGACCGGCCTTCGGAAAGGGGCTGGAAACGAAGGGGCTGGCAGCTATGCTGCTGGTCCCTTCACCACATCAACCTGAAACCACGGAAGGAACATGGTCAAACTGTCTGCCATCAAGTCGGACCCCGAACTGGAAAGGGAAGGCGTCTGGCAGGACTACGAACTGGGCATCCGCGTGAAGGTGGCCCGCATGGGCAATCAGGCATTCGACGAATGCGTGCGCAAGCTGTCCGAACCGCACCTGTCCGGCTTCCGCCGGAACAAGCTGCCCAGCGAAGTGCTGGAGCGGATCACCAAGCAGGCGGTGGCCCGCCACATCCTGCTGGGCTGGGAAGGCATCGACGGCGAAGACGGAAAGCCGCTGCCCTACAGCGAAGAAACGGCGCTGGAAATCCTGAATGACCCTGCGCTGGCGGACTTCTACAAGTTCGTGCTGCTGGCGGCGAACGAAGCCGAACTGTTCCGCCGCAAGGACATGGAGGAAGCCGCGGGAAACTGACGGCGTGCCTGGACTGGCACCTGCGATGGAGCCAGCACCAGGCGGCCCTGGAAAAGCGGCGCCAGCAGGGCAGGGATGTGCCTGTGCTGGACAAAAAGCCGGAACTGTTCGAAGACCTGTGGACCTTCTGGCACGCCTTCTTCGACCTTCACCGCACGCGCACGGTCGGCATGTCTGTGGATCCAATCCAGCCCACGAATGTGCTGGCCTGGCTGGACATCCGCGGTGTGCGGTGGCCGATGTTGCGCCAGCAGTATTATGAACTGGTGGCGGCGATGGATGCCGCCTTCCTAGCCTGGAACCGCGAACAACAGGACGCCAAGAAGTGACCTACCGCACCGAACTTCACATGCCGCTGCCTGACAATGGCAGCGGCGCCGTCGCGCAGGCAGACGCGGGCGCCACCGACTTCAGCACCGGCGATCCCACGCCGTTCTACATGCTGTCGGTGGGTTGGGTGTTGCTGTAGAACATGGCAACCCTGCGCCTGGCCATTGACGCCCGCGCTGCGGCTGCGGGCGCTGCTGCCTTCGACAATGCCGCCAAGCGGGTCGCCGGATCCGCGCTCCAGGCTGACGCTGCGCTGACGAAGCAGAACGCCACCATGGCCCGCAGCGGCGTTGCCGCGAAGGCGATGGGCAGCCAGTTCAAGGCCATGATGGTGCCGCTGGTTGGCTTCTTCGCTGTGATCAAAGCGGTAAAGACCATTGCCAGCTTCGAAGAACGAATGCGGCAGGTTCAGCAGGTCACGCAGGCGAACGAAGCCGCCTTCGCTGCGCTGACTGAACGGGCGCGGGAACTGGGCGCCACCACCAGGTTCAGCGCCACGCAGGCCGCCGAAGGTCTGCTGGAGCTATCACGGGCGGGCTTTGATGCGAACGAAGCCATGGACGCCGTGGGCGCCACGCTGGACCTGGCGGTGGCGGGCAGCCTGGAACTGGGCGAAGCCACCGGCTTTGTTGCCAACGCCATCCGGCAGTTCGGCCTGGACGCCAGCGAAGCCAACCGCGTGGCGGATGCCTTCGTGGTGGTTGCCAACAACGCCAACACAGATGTGCGGCAGCTTGCGGAGGCTTTGAAGTTCGCGGGCACGGTGGCAGCCAGCGTGGGCATGTCGGTGGAAGAAACCGCCGCGGCCATCGGTGTGCTGGGCGACCGCGGCGTGAAGGCCAGCCTGGCGGGCACGCAGCTTCGCGGCACGCTGCTGGGCCTGGCCAGCCCGACTGACGGCGCCGCCGCCGCCATGGCCAAGCTGGGAATTCAGTTCGACGAAATCAACCCGGCAACGCACAGCCTTCACCAAATCGCGGTGCGGCTGAAGCAGGGGATCGACAGCCTGGCCAACCCGCTGGAAGCCGCGGGCATCTTCGCGGACATCTTCGGGCGCCGGAACGCGGCGGCTGCGCTGGCCCTGGCGGACGCGAACGAAAAGCTGGCCGAGAACACGCGCCTGGCGGAAGAATCCGTGGCCGCGCACAGCGACTTCGCGGCGGCCATGAATGACACCATCATCGGTGCCTGGAAGTCGCTGGTGTCGGCCATCGAAGAAGCCATGCTGGTCACCGGGGACGCAGGCGTGGGGTCCGCGCTGAAGGCCACGCTGGAGGTCATGGCCGAAACTGTGCGGATGCTGGCGGGCGTGGAAGGGGCATTCAAGAAGGCCAGCACCGGGGCCAAGATCCTTTCTGTGGCCATCATCGCCCTGACCGCCAGGATGGTCGCCCTGCGGGCGGTGGCCATTGTCGGCTGGCTGTTCGGCTTCGTGCGGGCCGCCTGGGCCGCTGCGGCGGCCTCTACGGGCCTGACGGCCAGCATCCGGGCCATGACGGTGGCGATGGCCGCGAACCCCGCCACGGCGCTGGCTGTGGCTCTGACGGCCATCGGGTCCGCGCTGTTCTTCGCCAAGGGCGAAGCCAGGGACGCCGCGGGCGAACTGGAAGACCTGAAGGCCGCACAGCAGGATCTGGTGCGGGCCAGCCAGGACTTGCGGGACGCCCAGGACGGCGTGAACCGGGCGGTGGAAACGGGCAGCAAGGGCGGCCTGGTTGACGCGCTCCAGAACAAGATGGCGGGCCTGAAGGACACCATGGAAAAGCTGGCGGGCGCCGCCGAGTCCTTCCAGGGTGACCTGTTCTTCGGTGACCTTGCGGTGCCTGCGGGCAAGGCGCGGGCGGCCCTGCCTGGCCTGGACCTTCCGGTGTATCGGGAAGGATCGGTGACCCGCGGGGGCTTCGGGCGCCCCATGCGCGGCATGGGCGGGACCAGCGGGCGCGAAATGGTCCTACTGGAGGACGCCGCAGAAGCGGTGGCCAAGGCTCTGAAGGAAGTGGAAGACCGACTGGCCGAACTGGGCCGCCCGGAACTGACCACGCAGCCGTTCAGCGAAGCTGAAATGGCGGTGGGCGACCTGCTGGACAGCTACCAGCGCGAACTTGAAATCCTGGCGCTGCGCGGGACCACCTACGAAGAAACGCTGGCCATCCAGGAAGCGGCACGCCAGGCGATGAAGGCGGAAGCCGACCTGCTGGAGAAGATCAGCGCCGAAGACCGCGAACGGATGGCCGAGAAGATCCAGGCCCTGAACGCCGCACGGAAGGCGGTGGCCAATCTTCAGCGGGACGAACAGGAAGCGGCCCGCCTGGCGGCACAGGCTTCCGCAGACGCCGCAGCCGCAGCAGAGCGGAACGCCCGGCAGCGGGCGGACCAGGCGCAGGGCGCCAAGGAATATGTGGCCGGGCTGCGGACGCAGGCGGGCATGGAAAGGCTGCGCCTGCGCGGCGACAGCGACACGGCGGAACTGCTGGAAGCCCTGAACGGGCTGCGGCGCTACGGGAATGAAGTCACCGCGGACCAGGTTCAGGAAACCATGCGCCTGGTGGCTGCGCTTCAGGAACTGAATGCGGCGAACGAAGATGCCGTGAAGGTGGATGAACGGCGGCGCCAGGCCGAAGGCGCGGGCGTCCAACTTGAAAGGAACCTGGCGCTGCTGAAGGACGAAATGAGCCTGCGCAGCGAATTCGGCACGGAACGGGAAATTGCGCTGGCGACCTTGGAAGCCGAACGCCTGGCCACGGAAGCGCTGACGGTGGCGAACGACAAGCAGGCCGCGGCGATCCACCGCACGCTGACGGAATATAAGGCGCTGGTGGCGGAACAGCAGAAGCTGGAGCAGCAGCGGGCGCTGGCGGAAGGCTTCGGCCAGGCCATGACAGATGCCCTGTTCAACATCGTGGAAGGCACGAACAGCGCGAAGGAAGCGCTGGAAGGTCTGGCCAAGGACATGCTGCGCATTTTCATGGACATGTATGTGCGCAGCTACTTCACCAGCGCTTTCGCCGGGATCTTCGGCCCGGCTCCATCGGCCCACGGCAACGCCTTCCAGTTCGGCAGGGCGAAAGCCTACGCCAAGGGCGGCGTGGTCAACCAGCCCACCTTCTTCAACACCATGAACGGCCTGGGCGTGGCTGGCGAAGCAGGGGAGCCTGAAGCTATCCTGCCGCTGAAGCGGGGCGCGGACGGTGACCTGGGCGTGAAGGTCCAGGGCGGGAACACCGGGCGGCCCGTGACGGTCCACATGAACATCACCACGAAGGACGCCGACAGCTTCCGCCGAAGCCGCGTCCAGATCCAGGAAGACATGCGGCGGGCAACTACGGCGCTCCAATAAATGGGCTTTCACGAAACGCAATTCCCGACCGACATCAGCTATGGCAGCCGCGGCGGGCCTGGCTTCAGCACGAACATCGGCACGCTGGACAGCGGCCACGAAATCCGCACGGCCAGGTGGTCCCAGGCGCGGCACCGCTACGACGCGGCCTATGGCATCCGCACGCTCACCCAGATGAACACCGTGCTGGAGTTCTACCACGCCCGGCAGGGACCGGCACACGGCTTTCGCTGGAAGGACTTTCTGGACTTCACCACGAACGCCGACCACCGCAGCGAACCGGCGTGGAACGACCAGGATCTAGGCATCCTGTCCAGCGGCGATCAGATCCAGCTTCGCAAGGCATACACCAGCGGCGGCACCACGCAATACCGCGACCTGTTGAAGCCGGTGTCTGGCACGGTGGTGGTCGGCTGGGACGATGGCGGCGGTCTGTCCGAGAAGACAGAAACCGCGGACTGGTCGGTGGACACGACCACCGGCATTATCACCATCGCATCCGGCAGCCTGGCGGGCGCCACCGGGAAGACGATTTATGCCGGGTGCGAATTCGATGTGCCGGTGCGCTTTGGGGAAGAACTGGACGAAAACCTGCCCGTGGCCATCGCGGCCTACGACAGCGGCATGATCAGCAGCCTGCCCATCGTGGAAATCAAAGGCGCGACCGCGCACGCCACAGATTACAACTACGGCGGCGCCACGCGCTACACCGCGGCAGGCGCCCACAGCCACAGCATCGCGGACGGGCGCCTGATCGTGGGCGCACCTTCGGGCACGGACAACCAGGAAATCACCATCCCCACGGTGACGAACAACCACCAACTGGGCGGCCCCTACTTCTACGCCCTCCACGCAGGCGGCAGCGGAACGGTCACCATCAAGTCGAACGGCGCGACGGTGAAGGCTCTGGCTACGAACGAATGCTGCGCCATCCACATGACCATCGACAGCGGCGGAAGCCGCGAATGGACGGTGTGGGGCTGATGGACCGCGCCACCTTCTACGGGGGAAGCACGGCGCACATCACGCTGTCAGGCGCCTACACCGCCAGCAGTCCCTACATCATGTCCGACCTGGGCGCGTGGAACCGCTACCGCATCTGGCAGTTCGCGCCGACCGCGGCCAGCACCTTCATCCTGCTGCCTGACGCACGCCTGTGCGACCTGGGCGGCCCCATCTTCTGGATGCGGAACACGCACGCCAGCAACCAGGTCCATGTCGGGGCCTGGGGACCGGACCCCTACCCGGTCAAGTTCGTGTCCATCCGCGGCACCGGGACGCCTGGCCAGAACCGCATGGCCTTCTTCCTGCGGGACAACAGCACCGGCGCAGGGAAGTGGTTGGCGGTCAGCGCGGAAGCCGGTGCGCTGACTCTGCGGGGGACAAGCTGATGGCCCACGATGTCGGCAACGGGCGCCAGAACCTGCTGGACGGCGAACTGTGCCGCCTGGCCCACCTGTTCCGCGTGACCCGCCTGGACGGCACGGTGCTGCGGGTCACCGACCACGACGGCACGCTGACCTTCACCGAAGGATGGATCGACGGCGACACGGACCCTTTCACCAGCGAAAACACCTACAGCCCGGTGGACGGCTGGGACGCATCGAACGAACGCGCCGAAGCGGCCATGAAGCGGTCGAACATCGAATTCCGCGGCGCCATCGGCGGCAGCATCGTGACCACCGCAGACCTTCAGGCTGGGCTGTGGCACGACGCTGCCGTGGACGAAGTGATCGTGGACTGGATGTATCCATGGCTGGGGCCGATCCGGTGGAAGCACTACCGCCTGACGGATTTCAGGTTCGACGGTGATGTGTGGATGGCCCAATGCGAAAACCGGATGGGCGAACTTCACCGGAAGGTCGGCAAGGTCTTTTCGAAGACCTGCTGGCACGGCTTCGGTGATGCCCGCTGCGGCATCAACGCCAGCGCTTCGAACACCACCATGTTCAGCAGCACCGTCACCGCGGTGACCACGAACGCAGATTTCAGGTTCGAAGGCACCGGCGGGCACACGCCCGAAGACCAGGCAGACGATTTCTTCAAGGTCGGGCACCTGACCTGGACCAGCGGCAACAACAAGGGCCGCAGCTACCCGGTCTACCAGAGTTACCAGAAGACCGGCAGCGATCCGGGCACCAGCGATGATGCGCGGCTGGTTCTCCAGTATCCGACCGCAGCCACCATCCAGGTGGGCGACGGCTTCACGGTCTACGCTGGCTGCGACAGAACCCTGGCGGAATGTTCCACCAAGTGGTCGAATCTGGTCAACTTCGGCGGGTTCCCACAGATCCCCGGCACCAGCGCGGTGGCGAAGACGGGTGAAGAAGTCGCAGGCTGACCAGCACGCCGCCAGAGGCGCAGCGGTGGCCGCTGCGGCGCTTTCGCAGGTCGGGGTGCGGTTTCACCCGCAGGGGCGCCTGAAGGGCGCAGCGCTGGACTGTGTGGGCCTGGCGGTGGTGGCCGCAGAAGGCGCCGGTGTCTGCCTGGCCGGACCCCTGGACTACGATGTGCGCCGGGGCGACTACGGCGGCACCCTGCTGGATCATGTCAGGCAGGCGTGCGATCAGGTGCCCGAACTTGAAATGGCCCAACCTGGTGACTTCGTGCTGATCTTCCTGCGTGACCCGGCGGACCCGCGCCACCTGGCGGTGGTTGTGGAAGGTGACCAGCAGCCGCTGGACCTGGTTCACGCCGCGCCCCGCTACGGCTGCGTGGTCCGGCAGGGCCTGGACCAGCAGCACAGGAACCACATTCACAGCGTCTGGAGGCTGAAGGGCTGATGGCCACGATTGCCCTGGCAGCCGCGTCTGGCTTCGAAGCAGGCACCGCCGGATACGCCCTGGCGGCGATGCTGGGCAGCGTGATTGACAACACGCTGGTGTTCCCCAGCCTGTTCCCCGCTGACCCCATCGAAGGTATGCGCGTGGGCGAAGTCCAGATCATGGGCGCGGACGAAGGCACGCCTGCGGCGAAGTGCTACGGCGCCGAAGCCAAGGTGGGCGGGCAGATCATCTGGGCTGGTGCGCTTCAGGAAGTCCAGACCAGCAACCACAGCGGGAAGAACACCAACCGGATTGAATACACCTACTACTTGGACTGTGCGGTGGTCTGCTGCCACACAGACGGGAATGCCCTGGCCAGCATCGAACGGGTGTGGGCCGACGAAAAACAGGTGTTTGTGGACCCCGGAGTGTTCAACGGCATCACCGTCACCGACGAAGACGGCATTGGCGTGTATGTCGAAAACTGGTCCACCTACTGGATCTTCTTCGACGAAACGGTGAACGCCAATGTCAAAGCCAATGTGTATGACCTGTTTAGCGTGGGCAGCCGGGTCACCTACACCGGGTTCACGAACAGCGGCAACAATGACACCGCCTGCGAAATCCTGGAGAAGCGGAAAAAGACATTCTGGGACAAGGCGGGCGGCTACGGCTACCGCGAACACTACGCCTGGCGCGTCAGCAAGTCCAAGGTGGACGAATTCGTGCTGGGAAATGTTGGCGACAACGGGCCACACGGCACCACCAACCTGATCAGCTTTGCGGAAGTGGTGGGCAACGGCTGGAAGACTGACATTCAGCAGACGGGAACGCCCACCATTCACCTGGGCGACCAAACCGCGGCATGGTCGCACATGGCCACGACGCTGGGCGCCGCGAATGTTCCGGCCTTCAAAGATGTGGCCTACATCGGCTTCGACAGTCTGGCGCTGGAAGACTTCGGTGTGCGCATCCCTAACTTCGCCTTCCTGGTCACGAACACCGGGCAGAACACCGTCAGCGCCGTGGTTGACGACATCCTGGCGGATACTGGCCTGCCCACATCCGTGTTCGACACCACCGGCATCAGCAGCCAGACGGTGCTGGGATACACCAGACGCGGCCCGGTCGAAACGGCGAAGGCGCTCCAGCCGATCATGGTGGCCTTCAACCTGATTGCGCAGGAGCGTGGAACAACCATGTATTGGATGGACCGCAGCGCCGCACCCAGCATCACGATTCTGGACGCATACCTGGGATTCGCCAGCGGCAGCGGAAGCACCAGCGGCGGCGTGGAAATTCAGGAAGTGCCGGTGAACGAACGCCTGGGCGAAGTGGTGGTGGACTTCATCGACAGCGGCGACAATTGGCAGGCTGGCACAGAACGCGCCAACGCCTGGACAACCATCAGCAGCACGCCTGGCCTGAACAGTCGCCAGGCCCAGGGCCGCTGGACCAGCCGGAAGGTGAACCTGTCCAACCTGACCATTAGCGGTGACACCGCCCGCAGCATCGCCCACCGGCTGCTGTGGTCTTCGTGGTCGGACTGCCTGCGTTTCAAGTTCACGCTGCCGCCCCGCTATCTGGCGGTCCAGGAGAACGACCGGCTGACCTTCAACGCCAACGGCGTAGCCTACAACGCCATGGTCACCCGCGTGGATGTCGGCGCCCACTTCGTGATCGAAGTGGAAGCCAATCTGGATGTGGCTGTGGATCAGTCCTACGATTACCCGGAATAGATGGCGCAGCTTCACGAAGCGATCTACACCGCGCCCACGCCCGTCCTTCATGTCGTGGATGTGGCCCCGCTGTTCCCCGGCGACGAACAGCAGCCCGGCGTCTACTTCTGCGTGGAGGTTCCGCAGAACACCGGCGCCCACATGCTGGCCACGCCGCCGGTGATCGTCTACGAAAGCAGGGACAGCGGCACGACCTGGGACCAAGTGGCCGTGATCCAGCAGATGGTTGAAACGGGCACGCTGGGCCTGGTCGAACTTGAAACGCCGCCTGCCTTCGCATACATCCGCACGCTGGACGCCAGCCTGCCCTACGGCTGGGACGAAGGCAGCGAAATGCGGGTGTCGTTCAACAAGTCCTATGCGCCTGCGACAGCAACGGAAGACCAGGTGCTGGACGGCGCCAACCGGCTGCTGGTTGGTAGCGAAGTTCTCCAGTTCAAAACCGCCGCGGTGGCGGACGCCGACACGAACGATTATCTGCTGACCAGCCTGCTGCGCGGGCGGCGCGGAACCGAAACCGTGGTCAGCGGCCTGGCCCAGACGGATCGGGTGTTCGTGATCGACCAGAACACCTTTCACTTCCACGCCCTGGACCCCAGCGACATCGGCAACGCACTACAGTTCAAAGCGGTGACGCCTGGCATGGACCTGTCCAGCGTGGACGCCGTGACGCACACCGTCCAGGCCCTGAATGTGTCGCCCTTCGCGCCCGCCAATGTCAGCGGCACCCGCGACGGCAGCAACAACCTGACCATCACCTGGGACCGCCGCACGCGGGCGCCTGTGCGCCTGCTAGGCCCGCAGGGGCGTCCTTACTTCGAAGACACGGACAACTACGAAGTGGACATCTACGACGGCACGCCCGCTGTGGTCCGCACCATCGAAGTCACCACCACCAGCGCCAGCTACACCGCAGCCCAGCAGACGGCTGACGGGCTGACGCCGGGCAACCCGGTCAGCCTGCGGGTCTACCAGATGTCGCGCATGTGCGACCGCGGGCGGGCAGCCATCGAAACCGTCTGAACCTGAAATGCCGACCACCCCGAACCACTCCCTGCCGCTGCTGACTGAAGGCCAAGACAACGCCGAAGCAACGGTGAACACCGGGCAGCGCCAGGCAGATGCGCTGATGGCGTTGGAAGTCCAGAGTGATGCGCTTTCAGCGCCGCCTGGCGGCGAAACTGATGGCCAGGCGTGGATCATTTCCGGCACCGCCACGGGCGCCTGGGCTGGCTTCGCAGCAGGCAGCCTGGCGCTTTACCTGAACGGCGCCTGGACGAACAAGACGCCCACCGGCGGGCAGACCGCCTTCGTGAAGAACCAGAAGGCGTGGTATGGCTACAGCAGCCAGGAAAGCGCCTGGCACCCGCTTCAGCGCATCTGGTCCACCAGCGAATACTGGACCGGCGAATATGGCAGCGGTGGAACGAAGCTCTACTGTAAGTGTTTCGACCTTGGCGCCCTGCCGAACAACACCACGACCACGGACGCGCACGGCATTACCAGCATCGACCTGGATAGCCACATCGCCACCGAACTGGCCTTCAGCAACAGCAGCCAGGCATACGCCGGGGAAGCTGCCTTCGTGACTGGCGGCGTGATCCTGGAACTGTGGATCGACGCCACGAACATCAACCTGAAAGACAACTACAACTTGTCCAGCTACAACGGTCTGCTGCGGCTCTATTACGAACGCACGGCGTAGCGGTCAGGGCCTGGTGCGCCCGCGGAACACACCGCCCAGCTTCACCAGGTATTCCTTCCGCAGAATCAGGCCAAGGGCTGCGCCGATGGCCATGCTGATCAGGTCGATGCTGAATTCCATGGCCCCAGGATAGCGCACGAAATTGAAATGGCCGCCAACCCGGAAGGCTGGCGGCCAAGTGCGACAGGTAGGTGGCGCAGGTGGGAAACGATGGTGGCGGCCCACGCGGGTAACCATGAAGGGACCGCTTCGGCGGGTGTCAAGTCCGCCCCACCACCATCGCGCCCGCCTAGGTCAGAAAGGCCCAGGCGAGAAGCAGCAGGCTGATCAGGAAAGAACCTTCCAGGACTTCGCCCAGCGTGCGGCTGGGCATGGCCTGGTCTTCGTGGGTATGGCGCATTCTAGTTCACCGTGGGCTTCGCTGCCAGGCGGAATCGCTGGCGCTGCGTGATGTGGTCCATGAAGTCCTGCCAGGGCTGGTCGCCCACGCCAGGAACGAAAGGCCCCATGGTGGCGGCCAGGGCATCGCCCAGGAACTGCTGGACCACGCGCTGCTTTAGGTCGATCACACAATGCGCGGCCTTCGGCAGTTCGGTGGGCGACGGGCGCCACCAGTAGCTGGCAATTTCAAGTTCACCGGCCTGGATGGCTTCGTGGTTCCGGGTCACCAGCTTGGACAGCCCGCAGTCGCACAGTTCCGTCAGGGCCTGGCACATCGGGCAGCGGTCGCTGGTGGTGGTGTAGGTCTTTTCCCTGGATCGGCGGCGGCGTGTCATGTCAGTAGCGTAGCCGGTCCATGACCAAGCGCTGGAGTGTGCCGGAAGTCGGGTGGCATTGAGGGCCACCGTAATACTCCAGGCGGATGCGCGATGCTGGGGTGCCGGACATCCACCAGCTATCCAGGTCGCGCACCGCGCCAATCGGGTCTTCCAAGTGGGCCGCTTCCAGGCGCAGCCGCGGCCTGCGCCGGTAGCCTTCCGGCCACGGCGGCAGCAGGATGATGGGATCCTCCGCACAGCCAAGGGCATCCAAGATGCCCAGGGCTTCTTCCAGGGTCAGGCGCCGGATGGCGGCGCGGTAGGTCGGCGGTCGCCTGCCAGGCAGGCGCAGCGCCAGGTCGGGGTCAGGCGGCTTAGTCACGGCGCTTCACCGTCTGGCAGAGGAAGCCGCGGATGTAGGCCGCGGCGCCAACCAGGCGCAGCGCTTCGGCCACAGTCATGGGGCGGCCATGGTTGGCGTTTACGACAGCAAGGTGCGCAAGAAACTGAACGATGTCCAGGTGTTCATCGACAGTTTCAATCCCCGTGCGCGGGGGAGGGGAAAAGTCAGCAGGCGTGGGGTCAGGCATCGCGGTGGGTTAGGGTTCAAAGCAGTTTCCAGGTCATGGTGCTGGCGTCAGGCTTTACGCCTTCGTGTTTCACCGTCCGGTCACACATGACGAACAAGGCAGCAAGCACGGCAGGCACGGTGGCGTCCAGGCGTTCGGCAAGTTCGTGGGCGGTCAGCCCGAAGCCGTGGCCGCCCGTTTCAGCTTCGTGCTGGAACAGAGCGGCCAGGACTTCGCGCCGCAGGATGCGGTGGTGCGACAGGCCCATGATCAGGCACCCTTCACGCGGGCAGCAGCAAGTCTGATCATGGCGGTGTCGCCCGCTTCGGCGCGGGCGCTGGCCAGCCATTCGGTGTAGCCGAAGGTGAAGCTGCGGCGGTCGCCGCTGCTGTTCAGGCGGGCGCGGATGAAGGCAGCCGCGGCGGCGCGGTCACGCATCTTCGCCACGCGCAGCGCCACGCCCATGCCAGCGGCGGCGTGGGACTGGCTGACGATGGTGTGGCGGCGGAAGTCGCCCGTGCGGCGTGCCAGCAGCGTGGCCTGGTTGTGCTGGGCGCAGAACGGGATCATCTGGACCCGGATGGCCGGGGCGCCGCATTGGGCGCAGGTGTGGCCTTCGGCGGTGTGGGCCGGGGCGACCACGGGCACGGCGTCCGCCAAGTCCGCGATGGTGGCGGCCAGCGCCACATCCTCTGCGATGGCGGCCATGTCGGCGGCTTCGGCTTCCATTTCGCGGAAGCGGCAAGGGACGCCAGCGGAAGCGCTGTAGGTGGCGCGGGCAGCCAGGAAGCCAGCAGCGAAAGCGGGGCGGCAGCCAGCCAGCTTCGCCATCAGGCGGTCTTCCCGCACGCTGGTGTCCATCGTGGCGATGGCGCGGGCGCGGCTGTGGCGCAGCGACAGGTTGATGCGCAGGCCAGCCTTGAATCCGGCGCGGCGGTGGTGATCCTGAAGGGCGTTGGAGGCGTTGGTCATGGTTCTTCGTGGGGTTTGGTGCGGGGCGGTTTGTCCCGCTGACAATTGAGTTATCGGCTACGCCGCGGGAATGGTCAACCCCCATTCCTGACTTTCTTCTGACCTTTTTCAAGTTCACGGTGCCGCGAACTGTGGCGGCCTGGGCAGGGCCATGGGTGCCAGGCCGCCTTCACCCCCCGGCAAGGCGGCCCAGCGTGCCGTCAGGCCGCCTGCGGCGGCTCCTGCGGCGTCCTCAGGCCCAGGTAGACCGCCAGCCGGTCCAGGGCGTCCGGCGCTTCCAGCGGCTTCCCAGCCAGCGCACGGGCCAGGTCTTCGATGGACACACCGGCTTCCACTTCCACCAGGGCCAGCCGGTGAAGGCGGCGGTGGTCTTCCAGGCGCTGGGCAATCCGGCGCATCAGGTCAGCGGTGCGGTGGTCCATCGGTTCAGCACGGGCGTCATTCTATTGGCACAGTCAGGGGAATGCCAGACCGCCGAAATTGAAATGGCCCACCAGCCGAAGCCGGTAGGCCAACCCCATGAAGTTCCTTCCCCTAGGCCCGCAGTTCCAGGAAGTGCCGCCAGTCGCAGCCGGGCACGCGGGCCTGCTGCTTGGCCCAGTCCAGGCCCAGGTAGATCCAGGCGCGGTGCTGTTCGCTGGCACCGCCTTCCGGCTGGCACCGCACGGTTTCCGTCGCCCGCTGGTAGAAGGCGTGGTCAACACCTTCCAGGCGGTCCATCGACGCCAGCGTGGTGCTGTCGGCAGACCACAGTTCACCCTTCACGGCTTCGCCATCGTCATGGACACGGAACACCGCGGGGTAGGCCCCGTTGGTGGTCATGTGGAAGCCGCTGCGCACGGTTTCAGCTTCGCCCATGAAGGTGGCGCTGCGCAAAAAGTCGTTATTGACCAGGCCGCGCATCAGGGTGCCGTAGACAAAGACCAGATGGCGGCTGGTATCCGGTTTCTCGGTGTTGGTCATGGTTCTGTTCCGTGGGTTCAGTTTCAGGTTCAGGTGGTGTGGTGGCGGTCAGGACTTCGATCAGCGCTGGATGCCCGGCGCATGGAGGTAGGCCAGGACGCCGCAGCGGTGGTCCGTCTGCCCGCCAGGCAGCAGGATGTTCCAGCGCTGGAACGCCGTCACGCCGCGGGTGCCCTGGTCATGCGGGTAGGCAGCCACGATGTAGCCCTGGCGGCGGCGGCGGCGCAGGATCTGGCCCACCACCGTGCGGGCCTTCGTCCGCAGGCCCGTGGCAGAGTAGCCGAAGGTGCCGCTGGTCATGTCCTGCCCAGGCTGGAAGGTGTAGGTGGCCCCTTCCGGCTCCGGCTCCGGCTCCGGTTCCGCGTCCACGAAGCCGCAACCGCAGCGGTCGCAGAAGTCGGCCTGGCTGCCGAAAATGCGACCTTCGCCGTTGGCGTAGTTGTCCGCTTCGGTCACAGCGCCACAGACGCCGCAGGTGGTGAACAAGGTGCGGCTGCCTTCGTCGTAGCTGCGGGCGCAGGCAGGGTAGATTCCTCCGGTAGCTGCGCGGGCCAGGCGGATGCGCTTCACGATATCGTCCAGCAGCATGGCGGCGCTTTCCCTGTGCGTGGCCACGCAGGCAAGTCCGGTGGCTTCGGTTCCGCGCAGGACGCGCAGGCTGACCCGCGCCACACCAAGCATGGAGAAGTGCGCCTGGTCGAAGGTCAGCCAGTAGGACAATTCCGTGTCGGCGGCCATGGCGTTCAGCGTGTCCAAGGCGACCAGGATGGCCCGCGTTTCTTCCTGGGTGAACAGACCTTCATGGTCCAGGGCGGCGGCGCTCCGGGCGGCGTAGTCCTTCGCGGCGCGGCCCTGGTCCGCCCGCCAGGCTTCCAAGGCCTGGGCCACGATGCGGTCTTCGGCGTCGTTCGTCGCCTGGGACTGGTGTTCGAAGGTGGCCAGCGGGCGCTTGGTGTTGACCTTGAAGACGCGGAAGCACATTTCCGAACGGCGGCGCCGGATGCGGGTTGCCTTCTTGACTTCGAACTGCGGGCCGCAGGCCGTGCTGACTTCCAAGTGACCGACTCCCTTTCGGGTCCAGGTCATGGCCGGGGCGGCGAACTGGGGCTGGGCGGTGTTGGCGTTGGTGTTGGTCATGGTTCTTCGTGGGGTTCGGTGCGGGGCGGTCTGTCCCGCTGACAATTGAGTTATCGGCTACGCCCGCCGTATGGTCAACCCCTATTCTGACTTTTTTCTGACCTTTCGCGGGTCAGGGCCAGGCGCGAACTTGAAATGGGGCCGCCGGGTGAAAGCTCTGAATAAGGGGCGCCGCAACATCAGCGCGGCGGGCCGGATACAGCGGCGGCCCTCTAGAAGCCCTCCAAGGGGCCGCCACGGCGCCAGGGCAGCGAAACCGGCCTGGCAGGCGGCGCTGGACAGAAAAGCCGCCAGACGCGCCCGCAGGCCCGCCTGGCGGCGTCATGGCGGTGGCGTCAGGCCCCGGCGCCGGGGCCTTCCAGTTCCCTGGCGAAGTCCAGCACCCACCAGCAGGCCGGGCAAGGGGCCGCTGCGGGCACAGGCTCCGGCACAGGGCAGCCAGCTTGGTCGCAGGCGTCACCGCAGCAGCCAGCGGCGTGGCCAAGTCCGGTGCCGGTCACGGTGACGGCGCCGGTGCCGTCGCAGTTCGGGCACCGGCCAGCCACCAGGCGCACCAGTTCGGCGGCACCTTGCGACAGGTCAGCCACCTTCTGCCGCAGCAGGGTTTCCAAGTGGTCGGCCATCACTTCGCCGCTTCCTGGCCGGTCCCTTCTTCGCCGCTGGCGTCTTCCTGGCTGCCAGCACCGTCGCCCTTCGTGGCGTCCACGGTCATGGTGTTGATCTGCTTCACGGTGAAGCCGGGGAAGCCGGGGCCACGGTCCACGCCGTTCTTGAAGGCGGTGCGCAGGCTGCGCAGGTCCATGTCGTGGTATTCGACTTCCAGGGTGATGATTGCGGTTCGGGTTTCCATTGTGGTGTTGTTCTCTGGTTCGGGGTTGATGCTTACAGGCGTGGCGGATTCCATCCAGAACTGCGCCCCCAGCGCCACGCTGGCGGGCACGGCGCGTTCCACGAAGGCCAGGGAAATTGCCAGGCTGCCGTCCTGGTTCTGGTGGATGCGGTGGCTGTCTGTTTCTTCGATCAGCCGCGCAAGGCGGCGGCGACCGCCCAACAGCACGGTGGTGGCCGTGTCCAGCAGGGCGACCGGGCGCAGCCTGACATAGCCGCGGTGCGTAGTCTGCCATTCGATGGCGCAGACTTCGATCAGATAGCTGTAGGTCATGCGGTGTTCCCCAGCGTCAGGCGCCGACCGTGTTCTGCGATCAGCGCGGCGTCTGCCATTCCCCAGTTGCGCTTCACCAGCAGCAGTTCGCGCATTTCGGGGAATAGCTCCAGGGCGAACTTCACGGCGGCTTCCTTCGTGTCTTCGACATCACCGCGGAACTGCGTGCGCTGCCAGTCCTTCGGGCGGAAGCGCAACATGCGGAACCCCACGCCGTCAATGGCACCCAACAGGCGCCCGTAGGACGCGCCGAAATTGAAAGCCGCTACGGCGCCCTGCGGCGGGGCGTTCTTCCCCTTCCGCATGGCGCCCACTTCTTCCACCGCAACCTGCGGCAGTTCAGCAGAAGGCCACCGGCGCAGCCACTCGGCCACGCGGTAGCCGTCCACTTCGCGCTTCTTCGTGCCGCTGACCGGCATTCGTGTGGCGCCCAGGAAGGCGCCCCGGTCGCTGATGGCGACCAGGGCACCCGACAGCCCAGGGTCCGCACCAAAGCAGACGCGCAGGGACATGCCTACTGTTCCCCTTCCGCTTCTGGCGCGAAGCGCGGCGGCACCTGGCCGTTCACGAAGGCTTCCACTTCATGCTTCAGCTTCATCAGGTCGCGTTCGTTTCCGAAGGCCACCACGCGCACCACCAGCTTCTTCGGTGCGCCAGCGGCAGACGATTCATAGAAGGCCGCATCTTCGATCAAGTAATACTTGACGGCTGCGTGTGTCAGGGACGGTTTCACTTGAACTTCACCCGCTGGGTCTGGACCAGCTTCACGCCGCGGACTTCGCGGCCCGACTTCAGCGCATCCTTCAACGCAGCCTTGTCCGGGGTCACGGTCACCTTCGTGGTCAGGAATTCATCGGGCAGTTCTTCCGGCTCCACTTCCACCACCACGCTGGGCGGGTTCTTCACCAGCTTGGCGACATACTCCGGGCAACTGATTTCCTGGATGCCCAGGGCCACCATGTTGTCGCGCAGGTAGGTCAGGAACCAGTCGATGGACTTCTGCGCCTGCTTGCGGCGCTTGGCGATCCGTTCTTCCGCTTCCTTCATGGCCGCGATTTCGGCCTGGTGGTTCTGGACCAGCGCAGCGATGGCGCGGCCCTTTTCTTCTGCGACGGGCAGCAGGCTTTCCACCGTGTCGGCGGCAGCGGCTTCGTCGATTTCACCATCAGCCAGCATGGCCTGGACCTGCTGGACAGCGGCGGACACTTCGTAGAGTTTCATTCTTCTTCCGTGGGTTGTTCGGTTTCAGGTTCAGGGTTCCAGCGGTCAGGCTGGACGCGCTGGCGCGGCAGCGGCGGCGGCGGCGCGGGCGCAAAGGCAGTCACCAGGGCCGCGATGGCGGCGCTGAAGGCGGCTAGGACACCGGCCCACATGATCAGCGCCAGGAACAGCCACCAGCCAGCGGCGGCGACTTCGCGGAACAGGTCGGACATCATGCGATCACTTCTGTGCTGCGCCACTTTCTGCTGCGGCGAATGTAGCCCTTGTCTTCCAGGGCGGAAAGGTGGTTGGCAATGTTCGTTCTGGTGACATCGAACTGCTGTGCCAGTTCCGCCTGTGTCGGCGCGATGCCGTGTTCGTCGATGAAGGCGGCAAGCGCTTCAAGCACGCGCTTCTGGTGTAGCGTCAGGGGTTCCCTTCTTCTTCTTCGCGGCATGGCTACTTCGTGGCGTCAGGCAGAGCAGGGCGCCACACCCGCACCATGCGGCTGTGGCAGCTAGAGTGCTGCGCTTTCAGGATCTGGCCGGTGAAGGTGATGTCACCGGCCCGTGCGGCCCGGTTGAACGCGGCCCCGATTGCGGCGGGGCGCACGGTCACACCAGGGTAGTTCCGTTCCAGGTATTCGCGCAGATGGTCACTAGTGAATTCCTGGTAGGCCGAACAGCAGTAGAGCATGGCGTCAGCCAGGGCCTGGGCTTCGTCAGCCCGCGAACTTGAAAGCACGGACTGGATGCCAGCTTCCTTGCGCTGGTCGCCGTCCATCTGTTCGCGGTCGCTGAACAGGTCGGGTTGTTGATCAGAAGGGCGCATCATCAGGGAAGTAGTCACGGGGTTGCGGTTCGTGACCCGGCGCATAGTCCGGGTTCGGTTGATGGGCGGGCGGCGCTGTGGACGCAGCAGCGGCACCTTCGACGGCTGCCTGAACAGCAGGGTCAGCAGAGGCGGGGCCGGTGTCGCCACCGGCGCGGTTGATCTGGTATGCCAGCATGTTGCCGGTTTCGTCCGGCACTTCGATGCGGCAGGCACCCTGTTCTTCCAGCGTGTTCACCAACTCGCGGACTTCCTTCACGATGCGCAGCGCGAAGCCCGCTTTGGACTTGTTCTGCCGTTCGTCCACATGGAACACAATCTGGTTGAAGGACTGGTAGGACTGGCTAGGAAGCCACCAGCCGCGGTCACCGTGATACTTCCCCGCGTGGTCAATCAGCAGGCGTTCCCACATCGACCGTTCGCAGCGGGCGATCTCGCACAGCTTGGCCATAAGCTGCGCCCAATCGTTCGGCAGCTTCGCGGCGCTGGCGAACCAGCCCTGGGCGTTCAGACACCGCTGCGGAACTTCGGTGTAGTCCACATGGCTGTCGCGCTGCTGCTGCTGCTGCGGCTGCTGGGCAGGCGGGCGCTGGGCAGGCTGCGGCTGCGGCTGCGGCTGATTGCCTTGCGGCTGCTGCCAGCCACCGCCGTTGCCGTTGCCGTTGCCGTTGCCCTGGCGGTGCCAGTCGCTGTTGAATTCTTCGGCGCCGTAGACGCCGCCGGTGGGCGATGCGAACGCCAGGATGCCGCGGACATGAAGGCGCTTCCATGCCATTTCCGGCGCATGGGTGGCTTCGGGGTTGTTCTTCCTGGGCGCCTGGTGGCGTTCGCGGTTTCCGCGATCATCCACCACTTCGTAGACCTTCGTGCCGTAGTCCCACCGGCAGCTTCCGACTTCCTGGAGTGTTTCCCCCTGGCTGTTGGTGAAGGTTCCACGGTATGCGATGGACACCGGCGTGATGTCCACCGCGTCCACCTTCATGGTGATGCCGTCCTGTTGGGCGATTTTGTGCGCACCCTGCTTGGTGACGCACCATTTTCCGTGGCTGTTGTAGAAGTCTTCGAACTTCCCTTCCTTCAGGGAATACTTCTGAGCCAGCCTGTCGATTTCGGCGCGGTTCGTCATGGTTCGTTCGTGGGTTGTGGTGTGCCGCTTCCCGCGGCGTGGAGCGAGAAGGTTAGCTGAAGGTCAGGGGAAAGTCAATCCCTGTTCATGCCCGCCTTCCGCCCGGCACAGTCGCGGCTGTCGAAGAAGTCCAGGATTTGCCGGATGTTCTGAAGGCAGACATAAGGCTGCGGGTGATTCGTCGCGGCATCGCGGATGCGCTGGATGTCGCTGCGGTGTTGCGCGGCCAGGATGTCCACCTGCGTGGCGGCATCCACGATGCGTTCTTCGGCCATTTCAAGTTTGTGATTCAGGTGTCGAATGCGCTTCCAGAGGTCGGCGGCTTCCATGGTCATTTCCTCCGGCCAAGGCCATCAGGCCCCAGCCCGCTGTAGTGGTAACCGAATGACAGACGCTGCTGCTTCGGCTGGTTCTGCGGGGCGACTTTAGCCGCACGCCGCTGGTGGTAGTCCTGGCGCCAGGCGTCAGGGTCATAGGTCTTCGGAGTGCCGCGGCGGTCCAGGTCGATTTCCATTTCGTCCAGGATGTCCGACACGGCGGGCACGCTGTCACGCTTCCTGCGCACGCGCCAGGTGGTGGGGTTCCACGGGTCTTCGCCGTTCTTCCGTTTCGTGGACGGCGCGAACAGGTGCGCCTGCGAATACCAGCAGCCGTCGCGCCACGCGCCAGCTTCTTCGTTCACCAGGAACAGTTCACCGGCGCCGGTCAGGAAAGCCAGGCGCGAATCATCGGCCAGGCGTTCCACCTTTTCCCAGGTGGCATCATCTTCCAGAAAGCCATGCGGAAGGTATGACAGGCGCGTGGCCAGCACCCGGCTGTCGGACATCCGCGGCGGCACCGCGATGGTGCGCAGCACGCCGTTGTGCGCCATGACCATGTTGTGCCCGGCGATGCGGAAGGGATGGCAGTTCGCCTTCACCTTCGCCCCGTTCGTGGCGTAGCGCATGTGGAGAACGAAAGGGAACCCGGCTTCTTCCAGCGCCAACGCCTTGCGGCGGATTGGCGCCCAGTCCATGTTGGTCCACAGGCCCACGCGGCCATCGGGCCGGGGCCAGGCCACGCCGTAGCCGTGGCGGTTGCGAGATGCGGCGTAGTCGGCCAGCTTCCAGTCGGTGTGGCCCTTGGTGGTTCGGGCGATGATCAGGCACATGGTTCTTCGTGGGATTGAAGGGAAAGAAAGCAGGTTACCAGAAGGTCAGCAGAAGGTCAAGCGCTGACGGCGGCCTGGTTCTGCGTGGTCGGACGCACGCCGAAGTGGGCGAAGCGCTGGGTGAAGAAGCGCAGCAGGTCCGCGGGCACCGTGGCGGGCGCGGCGGCGTTCGCGGTCAGGCGGTAGTTCCGCCAGCCGCTGACCTGCTGGATGGCGTAGGTGTAGGGTTCGCCCAGGTTGGCGGCGGCGTTCCGCGCCAGCCAGGCGGCGGCGGCGCCGCGGGCCAGGTTAGGATCACTCGGCCCCATCGTGTCGAAGTAAGCCCACATGGCGCCGCGGCGGCTGTTCCGGTAGTTCCCGCGGCGGCGCTGGACGGCAGGCGACGGCTGGCTGACGCTGGTGCCGAACACCAGGCGCAGCATGTCTTCGACCGGCAGCACATCATCCAGGCGCTGGTTGGGCTGGACTTCAACGCCACGCTGGGCGGCTTCGACAATCGCCACGCACAGGCGGATCCAGGCATCCACCTTGCGGAAGTTCAGGCTGCCCTGGTGGAGCCTGAATTCGATGGTCGGGCTGCTCTGGAGTGTCCGCGCCAGGTTCATCGCCATGTAGCGGGTGCCGCCGCAGACGCTGAACAGTTCCCGCGGAGAACGGGCGCCGTCAATCCTGCTGTGGGCAGCAACGCTGTCCTGGAATCGGCGGGCCAGGCGGTGGCACCAGCGGCTGGTCCTGCGGCTGGCGCTGACCAGGCCGAACACCGTGCCTTCGATCTTCAGCCACAGCTTCGCCAGGCGCTTCAGCGCCGCCAGGTCCATCGGCTGGCCTTGGCCATTGGCCATGTCCACATGGACATGAAGGCCGCAGCGGCGGTCTGTGCGGGCACCAGCGCCGCGCAGGCAGCGCATCACTTCTTCGACAGTCGCGGTGTCACGCAGCGGCGGGCTGACCACTTCAGCCGACACGGTGACATCATAGGTGACCTTCCAGGTGTCGCGCAGGAACGGCGTGGTGTGGCGGTGGAAGACCTGGGTGCCGCTAACGGACGGGCTGGTGCCGTTCTGCTGAAGCGCTGCGCCAGCCTGGGCGATGGAGATACCGCCAACTTCGATTTCAACGCCGAACTGTCGGGGGGTCAGGGTCATGGTTCTTCGTGGGGTTGGTGCGGCGGGTGCCGCTGACATCAGAGTTATCGGCTACGAACTTGAAACCGTCAACCCCTTTCCCTGTCTTTTTTCTGACTTTCCGAAAGTTCTGCCTGGCGGGCGCCCCACCGGCCAGGCCCGCACCGGCCAGGCCCGCAGCGGCAGACTTGAAACCAAGGTGCGGCGCATGTAGGGTTAGGCACTAACCCTACGGGCGCCGGTGTGCCCGGCACCGCACCAGCCATGATGCGCAAGCACGAAAAACCCGACATCTCCCGCGGCCTGTCCACCGTCACAGGCGCTTCCTGGTGCCTTCTGGCGGCTTCCATGGCCCTGCTGGCTGCGAAGACGGCTGGATGCGTCCAGACGCCGCAGAGGCCGTCGCAGGCGTTCCTGGAGCGAAGCCAGGGTGAAGGGTGCGCTGCTGAAGAACATCCGGGCGTATCCTGCTCCTGTGCGAACCTGGAAGAATGACCACCACAGGGACTATCCACGGCTGCTGGACGCTGCCGTGATGATGGCCCTGCTGCTGCTGGGGTTCTGCCTGGGCATCGTCGCGGACCACGCGGCGCTGGCGCTTGGCCTGTGAAGGTGCGCCTGGGGGAACCAGCCGACCTGCCGACCGCGGCAGGCTGGTGGATCGGTGCGGACGGCGAACCAGTCAGATTCCACGAAGCCGCGGTGGCCTGGTGGAAGAACGGTGGAGAACCTGCGGAGAAGTCGCGGCGCTGCTGGGCCGCTGATGGCCCCTGGCGGCGGCTGATCATCACGCGGGGCGGCCTTCGCGCCAAACCGTCAGCGAAGTGACCCCGCGGAACCTGGGAAAATCTGCGGGCCTGCTTCGGCAGCAGAACCACAGCCGGTTGTGGCCGCATCGCCCAGCACCACAGCATCAGCAATTTGAAATGGGCGCCGCAGCAGGTTCTGCGCGGACCAGCCCAGGAAGGGCCTAGGATCGGCTTTCAGCCAGCCAGCAGCAGGCGGCTGATCGGCAGATATCCGTCCATGGATACATGGACGAAGATCAGCAGATGGCAGATCAGCAGATCAGCAGATCAGCAGATAGCGTCTTCGTCCTGGCCACCGCTGATGCCGTCCGCCTGCGCAAGCAGGCCCCGGACAGCCCAGGCGGCACGCTCCAGCACCGGCGCATCTTCGCCCATGTCCTGGTGGACCGGCTCAAGTTCCACCAGCCCTTCGGCGTCCAGAACTTCGATCAGCCAGCGGGCGGCTTCAGCCGCAGCAATCAGCCGCTGGCGTTCACCGATCAGCAGGGCCAGCAGGTAGCGTTCGACCGTCACACAGCCAGGTTCCAACTTGAAAGCCAGGAGCCTGCGCACTTCGTTCAGCAGCAAGGGCCGCCAGCTATTGGTGGGCAATTCGTCTACCCTGCCTGGCTGCCTGGATTTACGGAAGCTGCGGTGGGCCATTGGTTGGAATCCTGCGGGCAGCCAGTATGCTGTCCGTTGACTGGCACAGTCACACGGGAAGTATGACAAGGGCCACACCGAAGAAAAAGACGCGGAAGCCGAATACCCGATGGCACGGGAAGTTCCTGGCGGCTCTCCGGCAGACGCGCAGCGTGTCCCAGGCTGCTGCCGTGGCCGGAGTGTCCAGGGAAACCGCCTATCGCCACCGCAGGGAGTTTCCCCAGTTCGATGTGGACTGGCAGGAGTGCTACGAATCCAACATCGACGATCTGGAAGCCAGCGCCCTGCGGCGGGCCATCGAAGGCGTGGACGAACCTGTGTTCCACCAAGGCGTGGAATGCGGCTTCAAGCGGCGTTATGAAACGGCGCTGACGATCTTCATGCTGAAGGCCCACCGGCCCGACCGCTACCAATTCGAAACCGCGGTCCTGGACACGCCGGAAGCCATCGCCGCCCGCATCCGTGCTGCCGTCACGGGGATGGACAGCACGGTGCCCAGCCCGGCAGAATGACGCCCAGGAACATCACCATGTCAC
>Ga0196901_1000155_pt1 | contig 36246 bp, 45 predicted proteins | sample CB_VirMetaG_FD_169099 | JGI IMG/M metagenome (GOLD analysis project Ga0196901, IMG submission 169099) | Freshwater to marine saline gradient viral communities from Chesapeake Bay - CB_1504_1 Viral MetaG (v3) (version 3) | ecosystem: Environmental > Aquatic > Marine > Coastal | place: USA... | reverse complement strand
AAATAAAAGATATAGAGTCTTCCAAAATATACGAAGTTGGTGGCCCATTAAAAAGTCGCCTAAATAATAACTTTGTATCAAGCGAGCCCAGAAAAATAGTTATTTGCTGGGTTGCCGAGGAAAAGATAAAATCAATTGCAGGTATTACTGGCCAGTTATATCCGCCCAGCTCTGGAGAACTATTTGAATATGAGGAGTCTGGGCACGGGCGGGTAACTATAAGCTTACCAGTAACACAAGAGGGGAAATTTAGCCCGTACCTGCCCATAGAAGAATACCTAAAATCACAGCTAATAACCATTGACGCCTTCGCTATAGATCTAAAAAGAGATAGAATAGTTGACCCATTAAGCGGGTTCCAAGATTTAAAAAATAATACTATCAGAGTAACCGACCACGCACGTCTATCAAAAAACCCGGCTGATATCCTGAACATCGCCTTAACAGCCAGCAGAACAAAATTTAAGATAATAAGACAGACGCAAGAAGCTATGCGAAGGGCTTCTCCCAGCTTAAAAAATGTAACAAACGAGGACATGGGTACAACCCTCAGACTGGCTATGTCCTCTGATAACCCAAAAATATTTTTTGATATATTAGACCAAATAGACGCCCTTAAATATGTCATGCCCCGACTTTACGAAGCTAAAAAAATAAAGCAGACTCGAAAAACGGGGGTTACAAATGTAAAAGAACATTCTCTCTTATGTGTAGAGGCCGCCGATAAAAATAACGAGGCAGTTAGGTGGGCAGCCCTTTATCATGATCTAGGCAAATTATCTACCAAAAAAATTATAGATGGTAAAGTAAGATTTTTCGGTCACGAAAAGGTAAGCGCAAAATGGGCGTACAAGGATCTACTTGATTTGGGGTTTGGCAGAGAATTCGCTAAAGAGGTTGCCCACCTAGCATTGCACCACATGTTCGATGGCGGACCACAGTTAACCGACGACGGGGTAAGACGACTTATAAAGAGGGTGGGCAAGCAGCACATATTTAACTTACTAGATTTAAGGGCTGCCGATAGTGCAGGTTTCGTGGGTAAACCTACAGGGCTGTGGAAGGTTAAAAAGTTAAGGCAGAGAGTTAAAGACGAAATTGAGAAGAACCCGTTTTCTCATGCTGGGCTAAACATAAGCACGTCTAAGGTCAAGGAGCTCATAAATAATATAAGCGATTCCGAAGTGACCTTGCTTATGGATTTGCTTCTAGACATGGTTTTGTTTTATGGGCTTAACAATAACGAGAAAGATTTAATTTCTTGGATTACTAATATTAACTTTAACAAGCTAAATGATTTTTGTCCGCTAGGCGTTCAGTGGCTGTTGGAACAGCATATATCTAAAATAGAGGGTCGAGCCGATGAAAATTCTGATGGTACTTTTAAATGTGGAAAGTACTGTTTATTTAAATGTGATAACCAACAACAAACATTATGGAAATTTTAATTGTAACACTAGCATTTGCGGGGGCGTTTTATATTTACCGCAACAGCGTGGTAAAAAATGAAACCAGGTATAAAGAAAAAATATCTTTACTGGAAGATGACCTTGCTCAAAAGGTTCAACAGCTTGGATCTCTTTTTAAACAAAAGAAATCTTCAGAGGTAAAAACGGGTAATATTGCTGAAAAAGTAGCACCATTTTTAGACAATTTTCCGTGCGCTACCTATGACATACACTTTATGGGACAGCCGCTTGATTACGTTGCGTTTGACGAGGATGGGGTACATTTTGTGGAGGTAAAGTCTGGTAATGCACAGCTATCAAAAAAGCAACGTATTATTAGAGACCACATTGAGTCTAAAAAAGTTTTTTGGCACGTAATGAGAATCAAGTAAATCTGGTATAAGAGAATATAATTAAGTGAGGAGGCTATATGAAAATTTTTCCTATAGCAAGTAGTAGCTCAGGAAATTGTACTGTAATAGAATGTGGTGATTCAGTAGTACTTATAGATTGCGGAGTTACACTTAAAAAAATAAAAGCGGCCGTGGTTGACCTAAACAGAATCAAGGCCGTGTTTATAACACACGAACATTCTGATCATGTGGGAGGCGTCGGGCCTCTCAGCAGAAAAGTTGATTGTCCTTTTTACGTTAATGAGGCCTCTGTTAAGAAAAAAGAAAAAGTGTTTGCTGACTGCAAGACTATCAAAAATTTAGAATCAGGCAACAACATTGTAATAGACAATTTAATTAATATCTTAGCTTTTACAACTAAACATGACGCAGCTTATAGCGTAGGCTTTGTTATAAATCAGGTGGGAAAAGAAAATAAGAAGCTAGGTTACGTAACCGACACAGGTTTTATTACACCCATGATGACCAGCTTCCTTTCGGAGTGTAGCGCTTTGTTTATAGAAGCCGATTATGATGATACCATGATGGATGAGTATGAATTATATGATGAGTTTTTAAAAGACAGAATTAAAAGCAATTTTGGGCATCTAAGTAATGCACAAATGATTGAATTTATAGAAACTAGCATAAATCTTGCTGACATGGATTTCGTGATAGTAGGACATCTAAGTGGTAGAACTAATTCCCCAGAAAGGGTGCGGGAATTGATAGATAAGAATTTTAAAGAACACTCAAATAAATTTCATATTGCCCCACTTGAAAGGGAAGTCTTATGGAAACTTTGAAAGAAAAATATAAAAATAAAATCTGTTATTGGGACCCTTACACGGGGGTAACGTTCATAGTACCACCAAACGGTTTTGCAGAAAAACCCGAGGCCAAGGACTCCGGTACGGAAGTTTCTAGCGGGTACTATGCCGGTTCTGGCAAGTATATAATAGACGAAAACTGCGCCCTGCTTCATATCAAAGCAGCAGAAGACAAAGCATGCTTAGTAACTGGAACTGAGTTTAATGAAAAGCAGCAAAACGTTATAAGGCAGCTAATGCTGGAGCATGGGGATGGCCTATCTTTATTCTTGGAGGGCTACCTTAAGGAAAACGAGCAGAGTGTAAAAACCTTCATATTAAGTTACAATTTTTACATTAACGCTTGATTTTTTGTGAAATTTGTCGTATAATATAATAAATTAACCAAAGCACACTATGAAAGAACACCTGGTCTTTGATATTGAGACCATACCGCAGGATTCTTCCAAGCTGACCGATAAGCAGAAGGATGTTATTTCCGATAAAATTGATAGATCCGATTACTGGAAAGAGGATATGAAAAAAGAAATGGCATTAAATCCTTGGTTCGGTAAGGTCGTTAGTATCGGAATATACTACCCGGAAAGAGACGAAGCCTATCATATCACAGGGAAGGATGAGGCGGAGATATTATCTAAATTCTGGGATGACATAAGACCCTTTATGGGCACTTTTGTTTCATTCAATGGCTTAAACTTTGACGTGCCCTTTATTAAAACTAGGAGCATGATTCATGACATAAAGCCAACGAATGAAAGGTTTCTAGAAACAAGAAGATTTCAATCATATCCACATTTCGACGTTGCCCAACACATATCAGATTGGGATTACCGTTACAGGGTATCACTAGACCTGGCTTGTGACCAGATGGGCATACCGTCGCCTAAAAAAGGTGAGGTCGAGGCATCTACTGTATACGACGCCTATAAGGCTGGTAAGTTGGAGTTGATTGGAGAGTATTGCGTTAAAGACCTAAAAGCTACGTTTGAATTATATGAAAAAGTAAGGAGGTATCGCGCCTAATGGGATTTAAGAAAGCGGGTGAGTCCCCCACAAGACTCAAGGCCCTAGTATACGGACCGCCCGGTTGTGGCAAAACCGTAACAGCCCTACAATTCCCCGCTCCAGCCGTAATTGATGGGGAGCGTGGCACAGAACACTATGGAAGTTCGTTTGATTTTGATGTAGACGAGACATCTAATATTAATGATCTCATGAGAGATATTGATGAGTTGGTTGCAGACCCTGGTAGTACTAAAACTCTAGTAGTTGACCCCATTACTGTATTTATGGATAATTTGGTATTAGAGTGGACAAAGAAAGTAAGACTACGTAAGGGTAACCCTGAGTATGAACTACAGCCTGCTGATCACGGACCTTTAAAGCAGAAGAGGAAGGAAATTATTGACAAGCTGCTGAGTTTAGATATGAATATTGTGTGTACCGCAAGAGTTAAGCCCAAGTATAAAACAGAGGGACGTAACTTTATGGTTCAGGACGGTTGGGAGCCTGAGGTTCCCAGGGAAGTTCCTTATATGTTTGACACAATTATTCGTATTGAAATATCAGAGGACGGCGAAACTCGAATCGCTCACTGTGAAAAGGACCGTACCAAAAAGCTACCCAAAGTATTCGATTTTACCTACGATAAGATGGTTGAATACATGGGTATTGATAGTCTTAATAGGGCGGTAGATAAAGATCAGGCAAAGAAGAAGCTTGATGAAGCCAGCGGCAGAACAGTTGATATTGAATACGGTGGAAAGACTATCCGAACAGCGGGAATTACCCCAAGCACACTAGATGGAATTCAATCAGCAGCTAAAAAGAATAAGATGGGGCAGCCAGAATTAGCCTCACTGCTCAAAGATGGTTATGGTGTAGATAGTCTATTTGATCTAAAAGATGACGAAGGTATGTTTTTAATCCAAACTCTAGAAAATAGTAAAGGAGATAAATAATGGGATTTAATCTTAAGGGAGTAGATACAGGCGGAGGAGGATCAGCAATTCCGGCCGGTCGTTACAATTTGAGAATTGAAAAAAGCGAGCTAACGCAGGCCACTACTGGTAAAGATATGATCAAACTACAGATGTCTGTGCTGGACGGCAGCTACAAGGGTCGCATGTGTTTTGATCAGCTAGTGATCACAGAGTCCGCGCTGTGGAAGGTGAAAACACTACTCGAAGCAGTGGGGTCAAAGCTAATTAACAGCGAAAATGTAGAGCCGGAAGAAGTGGCGGCAGAGTTGACCTATAAAACATTGTCGGCTTACTTGGAAGAGGGTAAGACTTCTACTGGTAACCCAGTCAACAATGTTAAGGCTTATCAGTCAATTAGTAAGCCTGAAGTAGAATCTAATACTAATTTAGTATTTTAAAGATGTGAGGGGAGGGGGTTATCCCCCTCCATTCTTATTATGGCAAAAATAACTAAATCTCAAATGAAGTACTCCCTTGAAGGGGTGAAAGTAGTTATTTCTATGCTTGAGGCCGCTAACGGTGCAGATGGAAGATTTACAGAGTTAATTAAAAAAATAAAAATAGCTGAAGAATTTTTAGAAGCAGAGTCTGCAAGAAAGCCTAGAAAATCTACGCTTAAAATAGAGAATACCCCTGAGAATATCCGAGAAGAGCCAGAACCTGTCAAGCCTAAAGACTTGATAGAGCAGCCTAAGTACGGAGGCAAAGTAAGTCCTGCCCGTACAGTGGAGGTTGGTATGGTTTCCGGAGATAAACGAGGGGGTAAAGTAACACCTGCAAAGTAATACAACTTTTTAGTTTATAGAGATATTAGCTCCTCCAGATTATGATGAATACACCAAGCCGGGCGAGCCTATTAAATTTACAATTACAATTACAATAGATCCGATTACCGGCGAAGCCAAACAAACAACAGATGCAACCCAATAAGATATATTATTTAGCACCAATCTCGGATGGTGGATATGGCGCCGTTGCAGCTAATACTGCAGAATGCCTCATTAAGAAAAATGAGCCTGTGTGGGTTATCCCCACAAGCGTACCACCACAAGCGAGCGATATTCCTGGACAAACACGTTCCAGGTTTGTGTCATTACCTGCGCTGAAGTGGATCATTGAAGATCCTGAAGTTCCGCTGGTACACCACAGTTATCCTGGGGGATTTATTGGGCACGGTAAAATCCTCATGACCGTACACGAAACAGAGAAATGGCCAGATCCTTGGGTTGAGAAAATGCAAGGTGCGCGCGGCATCATTGTGCCGACCCACTGGCAAAAAGAGACTCTGTTAGCAAATCATGATATTGACAGTCCCGTTTATGTGGTTCCTCACGGAATTAATCCAATGGACTCATATGAATACCACAGACCATCAAAAGACAAGTTCCGCTTCTTGGTACTTGATAAAGCAGCGGATGTTTGTGTGAAAGGTTTTATTGAGGCTTTCGGAGATGACCCTGACGTAGAGTTACTAGTCAAAGTCCGTAAGCATACTTGTTATTTTGATGAGGATCAGTTCTTCACTGACAACATCAAGATTCTGTCCAAGGACTTTGTGCCTCAGGACATGATCACACAATGGCACTACCAATCACATTGTCTTCTACATCCTGTAGAGGGCGCCGGATGGGGTTTACCCATCAGTGATTCTTTGGTTCGCGGGGTGCCAGTCATTGCAATTCGTCAGCATGGCATTACTGAGTACACAGAGCCTGGCGAGTTGTGCGAACCCGAATATGAAACTAAACCATTTCAATACGAGCCCTGGGTTCCAGACGGACTAGCTGGAACAGAGTGGGGCCACAAACATTATGCGACTGTAGAAGGTGTAGCCCAAGCCTGTATTGATATGAAGAATAATTATAATGCTTGGAAAGAAAAGACAATTCAAGCGGGTCAAAGAATCCGGGGAAAATACACCTGGGAACAGTCGGCCGATCAGTGGCTTGAGGCCGTAAAGGAGATTATAGCAAAATGACAAAAGAACTTGACGTCGTAACTCTAGTATACAACAGCTCTCACTGTTTACCGAGATTTCTAAAAGGTCTTAAGTTGGGTGGGTACGAAGAATATCATTTGACAGTTATTGATGGAAAGTCCTCGGACGAAGAAAAGAGGAAGATGCTCGAAATCTTGAATGAGTTCGACATCCCATTCACATGGATTCCGTTACCCGAGAACTACTTTGAAACAAAGAAAGTAAACAACATCCCCGCATACCATGTTTCTGTAAATGTAGGGTTACGTTTCGTACAAGGGCCCTATGTATTACTCATGAACCCCGACTGCTTTGGGGATAAAGAGCCTGGCTGGTTAAATAGGGCTATGGATTTTATGAAGAAATTAGAAGCAGACGAAGACCATAAAGTAGGCGTGGTAGGCGCTACGCTTTTCCACCATGATGGCACAGTGGACCACATGGGCGGAGCAATGATCAACAACGGTAAAACGCCTAATCATATTGGTAGGGGAATGCCTAATCCTGGCTATGGTAATGATGTCTTAAAGGTACACTGGAATACAGGCGCATGGCACCTAACCACTAAAGCATTATTGGAAGATCTAGCCTACCATAGATGCGATGGCACCTACGGCAGTGATGTGCTTTTAGGTACTGACGCTCTAGATAAGGGATATACAAACTTCTGTCTACCAGTACAGCTGTATCATAACGAACACGAAAGTTCAGACGCTGCTTTCTATCAAGAAAATTACACCAAAAAGAAAAGGAGCTATTAATGATTCCGCTTTTCAAAGTTTATATGTCCAAAGCAGCTGCTAATGACGTTAAGCAAGTTCTTGAAAGTGGCTATATTGGTCAAGGACCAAAGGTAGAAGAATTTGAGAAAGTGCTAAAAGAGCGCTTTCAAAATGACTATGTATTGACTATGAATTCAGCTACCTCTGCCGAACACTTAGCTTTACATTTACTAAAGGCTCCACAAGAAGGGTGGCCTGGAATCCAACCAGGTGATGAAGTACTGGCATCGCCGTTAACCTGCACAGCCAGTAATTGGCCAATCTTAGCCCATGACTTTCGAATTAAGTGGGTGGACATAGATCCACATACCCTCAACATGGATCTTGATGATTTGGCGCGCAAGATTACACCTAGCACCAAAGCTATTATGGCAGTCCATTGGGGAGGTTACCCACTCGACTTAGACCGTTTAAAGCAAATACAACTCGCAGCTAAAGAGATCAATGGATTTAAGCCGGCCATCATTGAAGATTCGGCACATTCATTTGGCGCTACCTACAAAGGTAAGCCGCTGGGATCTCATGGAAACATCAACACATTTAGTTTTCAGGCAATTAAACATCTAACCTCCGTAGATGGTGGTGCCCTAGTACTGCCGCATCAACGCTTGTACAACCGAGGAAAATTACTACGCTGGTATGGTATTGATCGTGAATGCAATAGAAAAGACTTTAGATGTGAATTAGACATTGAGGAGTATGGATTTAAATTTCACATGAATGACGTGAATGCTACTATTGGTTTAGCCAACCTAAAGGAAGTAGACAAAGAAGTCATTCAAAAGCATAAAGCTAACTCTAAACGATACTTTGATGCCTTTCAAAATATTCCTGGGCTGACTTTGTTGGAAAATGCTCCCGATAGGGAAAGTGCTTGCTGGCTATTCACTATGAAGGTAGAGCGGCGAGACGACTTCACTCGACATATGACAGACAAGGGTATCGCAGTCAGCAGAGTCCATGAACGTAATGATTTACATACATGTACTCGTGATTTTAGGGTACAACTACCCTCGCTTGAAAAGGTAATGCCAGAAATGATTTGTATTCCTAATGGCTGGTGGTTGACTGAAGACGAACGTGAGTACATTGTAGATTGTGTTAAAGAGGGCTGGTAATGAAAATTTTCATCAATAACCGCAATTGGCTTACATGGCCAAAGGCTATGGCGGAGAAATTCTCTGATGAAGGCCACGAAACAATCTTTATAGATAATGGATCCTCCTACCCACCACTCTTAGAATATTATGAATCATGTCCCTTTCAAGTTATACGCCTTGCTAATTTAGGTAATCAGGCTGCATGGAGGGCCGGCATTGTCACGGGTCTGAAAGAATACTACGTACTAACAGACCCAGACTACGATCTATCTGACGTACCTTCTGATTGGGAAGAAGCTTTAATGCAAGGCTTTGAACTTTTTCCTGGACTTACCAAATGTGGATTAAGCTGGGATGAGTCAAGAGTTCCACGAGAAAATCCAGCATGGACTATAGACGAGTTTGGTAAATATCCACAGGGAACTCCCTATGCTTGGGGAAAACCGATAGGACACGACTTCTATGGTGTAGCTTGCGACACTTCTTTTGCAATCTATAAACCAGGAGTTCCATTTAGTATTTCTGGAATTCGAAAGGGAAGGCCTTATACAGGCATTCATATGCCTTGGCATATTACCTTAGATCCTCCAGAAGATCATACTAAAAAATATGTTCTTATGAACGAAGAGATTTACTACTATTTTACGACGGTAGAAAACTCCTCTTACACCCATGGTAGACTCCAAGCAATGCTAAAAGCATATCAAGAAAGACACAAACTATGAAAAATAGAGAAGTTATCGAGTATAAAGACCGTAATTCGCGAATTGAAGCGTTCCATATTAACATTCATCCAAGCGTGGTGATTGGGGAAAATGTCAATATCACGTGTCGCCATGACGTACGAATAGGAGCTTATAGTAATCTTGGAAGTAACTTTACTGTAAATGCTGAAGAGCTTCGTATAGGTGAACACTTTTTCCACACCACCGGATTCGTAGCAGGAGGAGGTGGCAGCCAATTTAGGGCGGCAAAGCTATTCATTGGGGACAAATGTGTAGTTCATAATAACTATCTGAATCTAGCGCGATCTATTCTGTTGGCCGATGGTGTTGGCCTCTCTCCTGATGTGCAAATCATTACACATGGATTCTGGAACTCTCCTTTTGAGGGTAATCCGATCAACTATGGAGAGGTTGTCATCTATAGCGGTACCGTAATTGGCCAGCGTAGCATGATTTTACCTGGAGTCATGATTGCAGAAAACTGTGTAGTAGGCGCACAATCGTTGGTAAGCAGTAATCTAGAAGTGCCCAACGCCATCTATGCTGGCAATCCAGCAACGTTAAAACGTCTATTAAAACCACTTTCCGAGGATAAAAAGCGTCAAGTATTTGATCAGATAGTGGCTGACTATAAAAAGACCTGCTATCAGTATAGATCATTGCCGCTATTTAAGGAAGACTATCCTAATGTTACAGTTGATGGTTTAACCATCAATCTCTTAACCGGAGAGTTTGATGGTAGAGAATCCAAAGATTCAGATGACTTTAGGGATTTTCTTCGGAGGCATGGGATTAAGGTTTATACGACACGCCCCTTTGGAGATTTGAGCAAAAGATGAAGTTTCTGGGAGCTGACAAAGTATTATGTTTATCACCACATCCAGACGATGTTGAGCTCAGTATGTATGGCACAATACAAAAGTATGCAGATACAATGTTTACTATTGTATGTTGTTCATTAGGTACTAAGACTGACTCATATTCTACGCAGGATCGTCATGATGAGATTAAGGATTTCTGGGCGAAAGCGCCAAAAAAACCAATCTTACATTTCATCGACGATTGGATTGAATTAAGACAAGAACACGAATGGGTTCGATTACTAGAATCACAATTCGTTGAAGATAACACAATAGTTTGCTGCCCAAGTGACGCTGATTCACATTATGAGCACAGACTTATAGCGTCAGCTAGTTATGCATTAACGCGGTATAAGCCTTTAGGTATAGTACAGTATAAAACTCCTAGTACGTTACACGCTTGGGTACCTAACTTATATGTTAGTATTGATGACTATTATCATAACAAGCTATGCTTACTGCAAACTATTCATACACAACAAAATAAAATAATCTTCGATCCAGTAACTCTGGAGGCTATGCATAAAGATGTACAAACTATAAAACGTGGCATTCCTTTTACAGAGTTTTTCAAGATTATCACACATTATCAATAGGATTGTATGATGGATAAAATCATGATTTTTGGTGGGTCTGGTGGACTAGGTAAAAACTTAGCCGCATTTCTAGAGCAGGATGGTTACGAGGTACGATCCCTGAGTTCCAAGGATGTAGATGTTAAATCTCCGGAACAGGTGGAGGATATTCTCAAAACGCGTTTTGACGCGGTAATCAATATGGCCGTACAGAACAGAAACGGAATGTTGGTAAAGCAGTCGGAAGAAGACATTAAAACACAGATTGACACCAACGTTTTGGGCTCTACCCATATCTTTAAGGTAGCCCTAAGGCGACTAAAGGAACAAGGGGTGGCTGGCAGAATCATTCAAATCTCTTCTATTCTTTCACTACATCCAGTTCCAGGAACCTCAGTCTACTCAGCTTGTAAAGCATACATGGACAACCTAGTACGTGCTACTTCTCAAGAAGCAGCACGCTTTGGAATTACCGTCAATAGCCTACAGTTAGGGTATTTTGATTGCGGACTTTGGGACCAGGTGCCAGAAGAGTTTCAAAGAATCGTCTTGGACAAAGTGCCTCTACACAGAACGGGTCGTGTGGAAGAATTGCATAACGCAATTAAGTTTATCTTAAACACACAATTTCTGACGGGCGCCAACATTACTCTGGCTGGTGGGCTGGAAGCCATATGAACATAAGGCCATTAAACTGGAAGGATCTAGCATTTCTGGTCGAGGTTCGTAATGAATGTCGAGAACATCTGCACAATAATGCTAAGTTCACCCTTGAAGAAGCCTTGGAGTGGTATTTTTGTACCACTCCTAAATTCTTCATGATAGAAGAGCAGACCACCCCTATAGGATATTTTAGAACTTCGAATTGGGATATCCAAAATGGCCATGTCACCGTGGGCATGGATTTGCATGTGGACTATAGAGGCAAACATCTAAGCAAGTCTTTATATATTGCCTTTATGCACACCCTGTTCAAAGAATTCCAATTCCATAAATTGGATTTGGAAGTTTTAGAGGGTAACTCTCGTGCTATGCAGCTTTATTTAGATTTAGGCTTCAAAGTAGATGGATACAAACGAGATGAAATCAAGCGAGACAAATGCTACCATACTAGTGTAGTTATGTCTATTCTTAAGGAAGAATTCTATGAAAATACTAGTGCTGATGTTATATTACAATCGACCAGGTCTCATTCGACATGCCTTGACTAGCTTATTAGAATCTACTCATAGTGATTGGGAACTTGTTTTTATTGATGATGGAAGCCAAACTCCAGGAGAACCCATTGTAAGAGAACTACTGGCTGATCATTTAGATAAGGTCAAATTTGTTAATACAGAGGATAGCAAGGAGCAGAAGATTGCGCAGGGTGGGAGTCGTATTGGTCAATATATGAACGAAGCAATGGTTCAGTCTTCAGCAGATTTAGCAATTATGGTCTGTGATGACGACGCTGTTCTCCCACACTACTTCAAAGATCTAAGTGAATATTTTACAGAAAAAGAGGAACAAATGTATGCATTTTCTCATGTTGTGTGTTTTAACCCAGAACAGGAAGCCCCTAGTCCAAATTGTGTCGACTCGTTGCCACAGTCCGATGCTTTCTATAACAAACTTGGAATTATCAATCCCTACTGTGCGGTAGACTCCTCACAGGTAGCCTGGAGAATTAGACCAGTAGTTGATAAGGAAATTCGGTTCCCTTCTCCACAAACTGTAGATCTAGATGCGACCTTTTACGCACAACTCTTTAATCATTTCGGTGGGTGCCCATTTACAGGATTCTACGCCCAATATAAAGGCGTGCATGTGGATCAACTAACCAATAGAAAGTTTCACCAGCATGAAGTATACGAGAACAAATTAAAATGATTCTAATTGCTCACAGACTACATAGAAGACGTAAGTGAATATTTAAGAAAAATTTCTGAAAATAAGACCGAATGGCTTGATTTGAAGTAAAAATTTCATTATAATTAGAATCCATGGCAAAGAAGAAAGCAAAAGGGATGGCCCTCGAATCGAGGGTAAACGCCTGTAATTTAAGGTATAGGAAAGATAAGCTAGCTCTGATAGAGAAGCTTGAGCTTGGCTTTCGTATAACCAACAAAGGCGTAGTTCCTTTGAAGAGCACCGTGGATTATAAAGGAATGGTTAAACGTGCCGAGAGCACAATTGGTATCGCATTTGATGCCAAAGAGACTAAGAGCAAAACTAGCTTCCCACTCAGTAATATTGAAGACCATCAAATTGAATACTTACGATACGTTCATATGGTGGGAGGTGAATCTTATCTGCTAATACAATTTACCACACTACACCCTGACGAGGCTTTCTTAACACCAATAAACTTTATTTTGGACTATTGGGATAAAAAATTTTCTGATGGGCCAAAAAGTATTAAATATAAGGCATTTAACAAAGAATGGTTAGTGCCAATAGACGATTATTTACAAATTTTATAATAGGAGTAACGTAATGAGAGATATTTCCAAACTATATGGAAAGGTTGTACGAGTTATTATTTTTCAACCACTTAATCAGCACCCACAAGCATTCTTCGGTAAGCTGTCGGAGGAGTCCACAGATGGAAATGTTTGGCTAGAGCCACTGGATAATGGGCCTGGCGGGGTTCCCCTTAGTATTGAGGGTATTAATCCTGGAGTAGACGGGTCAACTAATATACCGCTAACCGACAATACAGTAGTAACAGAAGTGGCTGCTAAATATATAAAGCCGCTTGATATGGCGAGGGTCGAGGCACTGCAGCAGCAAATGTCTTCACAGCAAGGGTTTGTGAGTTAAAAATGAAAAATATAAAAGTAAAATTTAAGAAGCTTGGGAAAGATGCAACAATGCCAAAAAGAGTTACTCCTGGCAGCGCGGGTTTAGATCTTTATGCATCCAAGAAAAAGACCGTCCCCACAAACAGTACCGTATTGATAGACACCGACCTTGCGGTGGAAATCCCAGAGGGCTATGTTGGTATTATTAAAGTAAACAGCGGGGTAGCTGTTAGGGATAATGTCACAGAAAATGCAGGTGTGATTGATTCAGATTATAGGGGGCACCTAAAGGTCGCAATAGCCAATATCAGCGCTGACCCACTTAAGGTATTAAAGGGGGACCGCATAGGCCAATTGCTTATTGTGCCCTGTTGGGTAGGTGATCCAGAAGAAGTAGAAGAATTATCATCAACTGAGAGGGGAGAAAAGGGATTTGGACAAGCATCAGCCTCGTAAACTAGCCCGTGGCATGGGAGAGGCGGTTGCTAAACGTACTATTTTACGGACCAACCCTGATGGCAGTGTTGAAACCTGGGGAGACGTGGCTAAGCGCGTCTCCCTGGGTAATACTGCGCTACATCCCACCGGTATAGCAGATATAGACCCATTATATAATTACATCTCTAGGGGTATTCTCTTAATGTCAGGTAGGCATTTACAGCACGGAGATTCCGCCCAGGCAAGTAAGCCCCAAGAACTGTTTACTAACTGCAGCACAAGCGCCACTAGTTTTTTACTTTATTACCTGCTATTAAATGGAAGTGGGGTTGGCCGAGATTACAGTGACGCCTCTTGTGCCGTAGACTGGAAATTTGTACCGAACGTTGAGGTTGTTTTAAACAAAACGCACCCAGATTATATGGCAAAATTTAGAAGCATGGATGAGCTAAACTATGACGAAACCCACGACATAGTTCATGTCATAGAAGACTCACGTGAGGGCTGGGCCAAAGGTATTGAGTTAATGGAAACTTTGGCTTTCGAGAAGGTGCACAAAGACAAACGAATTATTTTTGATTTTAGTAATGTCCGCTGCTCGGGATCACCAATCGGTGGTATGCAAAACCGGCCAGCATCAGGTCCGATAGATACAATGGAGACTTATCTAAAAGTGGCTTCCATTAAGCATAAGGACTACAAACCATGGAAACAAGCGCTTTACATAGATCATTATTTGGCAGAAAATGTACTTGTAGGCGGTGCACGCAGAAGCGCTAGAATGGCTACTAAGTGGTACAAAGACTCTGATATTCGTGAATTTATCCATATTAAGGAGGGAGGTGATCTGTGGACAGCTAATATGTCAGTGCTTGTGGATAGGAAATACTGGAAATCAGCTAGTATGTCCAACCTAGGAGAAGAGTCACGGCTGGCAACAGAAATATCTATGGCCCAATACTATAATAAGAACGGTGAGCCTGGGTACATTAACGTCGACAGGCTCGATCACGTCAATAGGGGTAAACGTGAACTTTGGAAGAACTTTGATCTCGGTTCTGATAAGTATCAGCTATCCGAAGAAGGTAAAGAGCTATACAAGCATATTATAGATAATACGAAAAAAATGCCATACTTCATGATAGTTAATCCGTGTTCAGAGATTCCACTATCTGTGTGGGGCGGTTATTGTGTTATCGGCGACATCGCGCCATTTCATGCAGATACATTAGAAGAAGTTAAGTTAGCCGGGAGGCAATTAGTTCGGGCGCTTATGCGAGTAAACCTAATGGATAGTGTTTACAAGCAAGAGGTAGAAAGAACTAATCGTATAGGAGTGTCGCTAACTGGTATACATGAATTCGCTTGGAAGTTCTTCAAGGTTGGATTTCACGATATGGTACAATCACCAATGAGCGATGAAGTGGAGGCTTTTTGGAGTTTCTTATCGGAACTCAGCGATGAGTGCCGAGATGAAGCACGAAGTTATGCTAATGTTCTTGGGGTTAATGTACCTCATACACTTGAGACGGTGAAGCCTGCCGGCTGCCGTCCATTAGGTGCTTACACAACGACTAATAAAGGTGTATATACTTTAGAGGAGTTGTTATCAATGCATCCAGCCGATGAGGATTGGTGTGAATTAGAAGGCGATCTTGAGTATAACGGAAATAAGATTTCAAAAACATTCAGAAATGGTTTTTCGAAAGTCGCAAAAATTACTCTGAAAAATGGAAGACAGTTGACCTCAACTTTAAACCATTCTTGGAAAGTCGGTAATGATTGGATACCAACATTTAAACTTTCAGAGGGGGACGTATTATCCGTAAATCTGGGTAGTTATGACAATACAGAAAACAAGCCGTTGGCCCCATGCGTAATACCAGAGCATCCAAACTGCAATACTGAAGTAAAATTTCCGGACGCATTGACACCAAAATTAGCTTATGTAGTCGGAGCATTGTTTGGAAATGGTAGTTTCTCTGAAGATAAGTATCGAATAAGATTTACACATGGAAACCTTGAGATCATTAAACATTATACAAAACTGCTATACGACCTATTTGGTGTAAATGTACCAATCACAGAAGACTCCAGAGGGGGGAGCAGGTTGTATGCCGATTTTGCAAACAGGTGGATTTATGAGTGGTTCGCGCTAAATGAAATCTTCAAACCGCAAAAAAGCAAAAGCCTAAAAGAAATCCCTAAGGCAATTAGAGAATCTTCCAAAGATGCTATACTAGCCTTTATTGCAGGATATGCCGATACTGACGGATGTTTCCATAGTGATACTTTCTGCATAGATTCTGCATCGCGATCTATGATGAGTAGTTTGCAAATTGTAGGAGAAGCTGTAGGACTTAGCTTTGGGTTGATACATAATACTAAGGGCACCAATTTCCAAAATGAGAAAAATATTTTTAAATGCCATATGTCTAAAGCTTTCAGCACAGAAGAAGCAATTGAAGCGATAAACAAGTATTCTGTAAAAGCTAAAGACTCGCCGATTAATAAAGGCGTAGTAAGAAGTAAAAATCCATACCAGGTTGTCTCTGTGGAAGTAATGTCTGATCCTGTCTACACTGCAGATATTGAAGTAGACAATATTCATTGCTACCTAGATGGCGGCATTGAATCACATAACACAACGTCAAAACTGTTTGATTTGACTGAGGGTGCGCACCTACTAAGCATGAAACAATATCTGCGCTGGGTGCAATTCCCAAAGAATAACCCATTAGTTGAAAAATACGCAAATTGTGGTTACCCGGTCCGCCCGCTGCAAGTATATGAAAATACGGTGATTGTGGGCTTCCCCACAAAGCCATTAATCAGTCGTTTGGGTATGGGTGATAAGCTGGTTACTGCTGGTGAAGCTACTATGGAGGAGCAGTTCAAGTACCTCCAACTACTTGAAGAGTACTGGCTGCGCTCTAAAGAGCGTAAAGCTGAGATACAGGGTAACCAGATCAGTTACACTTTAAAGTACAATCCTTACAGAACCCGGTTTGCAAAATATCACAAAACAGTGTTGATGAACCAAGGCAGTATTCGTTGTTGTGCTGTTATGCCTCAGATTGATACTACAGTGTATGAGTACCAGCCCGAGGAGCCTATCAGCGAGGAAATATATAAAGAAATCATTGCGAATATTAACGATCCGGAAGCGCAGGAAGATATCGATATGGAACATCTGAGATGTGCTAGCGGTGCGTGTCCTATATAAAGTTTTTATGGTATAAGATAATATAATTATGAGAGGTATCTATACCTCTCTTTTTTTAATTAGAGTTATTTATTTAGTATACAAAACAAACTTAGTAGTAATTAAAAATATACAAGGAGAAATGATATAATGATGGAACAAGATTATTTGAGCATTGGTGTTGGTTCGGGAGTAGTAGTTGTTAAGGTAAATGATATATTAGTTAAAGACGCTCCTATAAATAGAAACGGAGATACTGCCAAAAAGGTGGTGCTCAACTGCTCTAACGGGGCGTCAGAAAAACTGCAAGTGGTTGACGAGGCTTGGGTAAGGCAGCGGGGTGGCGAGTACCAGAACAAAGGATTATGGTTAAGCCTAGACGATAAGGGTGAGAATGTAACTCCACTGAGCGCTTTAGGTAAGCTTATGAAGTTTGTTGGTGTTAAAACTCTAGGCGAATTATTGGGAAAAGAAGTAAAAGGTGTATACAAACAAAATGGATTTCTATCCCTAATCACAGAGGAACATACTGAAGATAGGGTGTATACAAGTAACAGGTAATATATGGAAATTGATTTAGAAGATAGCGGAAGGCTATTGATAGACCAGCAAAGCTATCTAATTCCAGAGTTACAACTGATGGTGGGGTTCGATCAGAAAAGTCCCCACCACCCCGAGCGTGACTTATTAAAGCATACACAGCAAGTTCTCAGGTTGGCTAAAAAATACTATAAGAAGGACCCAAGCCTGCGCGACGAATTGTTGATTGCTGCTGTTTTTCACGACATAGCAAAACCTGTTTGCTGGCAAGTGAATAAAAAAGATCCAGAATTTCGCACCTTTTATGGGCATGACATAGAGGGGTCTAAAATGTTTAAAGAAATTGATGCTAGATTCGGTTTATCAGTTAAACACGGATTTAGCCAATCAAAAGTTACGTGGCTAATCGAGCAGCATATAAGAATATGTAAACTAGATAATATGCGGATCTATAAGCAAGACCAGCTAAAAAGTCATGCGCTATTTAAGGAATTAGAGATTTTAAGAGATTGTGATACAAAAGGAAGAAAACCATAATGAAAGCTATAACCAAGCAAAATTTATTAGCTTATAATGATATATATGGATTAGGTGTAGAGCAAAAAGATTTATTAAAAGTATTAAGTCAGTTTGATAGATTCGAGGCTAGATATGAGGATGTCAGGTTTATCTCTGAGATTCCATATAATTCAAGTTATATTTTTTATACAGGGCTAACTCTGGGAGAAGAGAACTTAAAGCTAGTCTTTGAGTTAAATAAAACAGGCAGGTCCGAATTAGTCTTAGTTGACGAAAACGATGATATATACAATAATTTGGTTCCAAACCACTCCATATTTCCCTCCTACTCAAAAGTTGCAATTGCAGGCTTTCCGGATTTAGAGAAATTCAAGGAAATGAGGCTGCTAGCGAGCACTCCCGGCATTAGCACTTTTAGCAGTGATGGATCTAGGGAGGCCATAAAAATAAAATCCCTTAATGAGTTATCGTCTATCATCAGGAGCGAGCTTTTAAATTTACCCTCTGTGACAGGCATGTTTCCGCGTTCCGATTACGGCAAGAACGTAATCAATAATATTAAACGAGTAGAGTCTGTATTCGGCCTGTCTACCCAGGCCAGTGAAATTCTTGATAACTATGATAAAAATGGGCCGAGCGACGAATATCACCCAAAAGCTGAGTTTCTGGGCAAGATCATTGCGGTAGTAGACGTTCATAAAACGAGAGAACGTATTGCAATCATACACAACACAGAAGGACGTTATCAATACTATAATAGTAGTAAAATTAATATTATTAGATACTATGTTGTGAATTCGGATCATGTATTATACAACTACACCGATGTTGGTAGGCATGTATGGTATAATTTCAACAGGACAGAGGGTTACACCTATAGGGGAGCTCACGCTCAAGAGGGAGACTGTGGCTTGCCCCACCTAGTTTTTCTGCAGGATGATCCATTTATACCAGACGATGAAAAATATTTGATAAATTATGCAAAAGGCATACCCAAAAATAAATTTCCAGTTTTGTTGAGCGACGAAGACACTAAAAGAACCGTCACGTCTTATATAATGGAAGAAAAAAGAGAAGCTAACGCAGAGATGCGAGCTGAGCAAAGAAAAACAGCCCTCTTTAATAGGGTGTCTTCTCTGTCCATTAATCAGCACATAACTATAAATGATGTTAATTTTTACAGGGATAGGGTCGAGTACGACGGCCAGGTATTCAAGTCTTCAAGCACTTCGCCAGAACACATATTCAAATCCCTGCTGGAGGGATTAGGCGAAGACTCCATTACTTTTGATCGTTTCATAGAATCGTTCATAAATGACATGTGTCCGCTAAGACAGTACAACAAGGACTACGGGGCCGCCTCTGCTTTAGATGTTACGGCCACAATCGGAGAGGTTGAAGTGCATTACCTGGCGGAGGAAAAAACCACATCTAACAATATCTCTGTAGTCAGGCATCATATAAATGGGAAACGTATCAACAGGGAAGAGGTAAAGGACGTAATTAGTCAGGCCTTGTGTTTTAGTGCTCAAAGAGACTATGATGGGTTTATAGAACAAGTTAGCAAGTGTTCTTTAAAAATCCATAATTACCTATCAACCGGATTAGACTTTATTCTACTGGATACGTTTAAAGATACTGTGTGGAAAATAAAGTTACCAATCGTAAGGGACAAAAACAAAAATTATATAAAGCTCGGTGAGAGCTTATATAAGATTAAGAATTTAAATAAACTGATAACCAAATCTAATAAACTCATGAACAGGTGGGATTCTCAAGGAGCCAATATGACCCTAGATTCCTTTATTAGTGTTCTTCGCGATGATACCATTGTGGGGATAAAGGACTTTAAGTCAGTTGGTGAGGTTATTAATAAAGCAAAGGCTGCGTACGAGCAGGCTGTTAAAAAGTCAAAAGAACTTCTAGCAAACACAGAAAAGGTTCTAGGGATTACCGAACAAACACTAGAGGTAGGCGGCCGAGATAGGGTTGGATACCTAATCACTGGTGTATCTGGCAGTCAGTACTTTGTCGAGTCCGGCGATGACTCTGCTGACGGCTACCACAATACGCCCTACCCTGTATTTTCTATGCCAACCGGAAGTCCTATCTGCATTGTGGACAAATCCTCGGTAGGGGCGCAGGTAGGTAAAGATGCTCTAGTTAATAGGTTGTTTGCTCTAAAAAACGACAAATTTGTTTCTACTGACATAAACACACTAAACATAACTTAAGGAATACTGTAATGCAAGAGAAAATGATTCACGTGAAAATTGTTAGCGACGAAGGACATACGGATCTAGCACTATCCTCACAAAGCGCGGTCAGCACAATTGCTGATAAGTGTGCTAACGAGGCTAAGTGGCTATACATTGACGGAGTGCATGTCGGCGACTTGTCAGGCTTAACCATAAACAGGCTTGAAGAGGCTGAAGATATCACTATGACAAACCAGTTAGGTGGTGGGGCTTTTTAAGCCCCATCATTTATTATTATGAAAACACACACAATAATTATGTCAGGGTGGGTAAAGCAGCAACTATCAATACAAAGAAAAGCCTATTTTCCAGGAGAGTGTTGTGCTATTTTAGTTGGGCGGAGAATAGATGATACAAGAATAGTTGCAGAAAATGTGTGCCCAATAAAAAATATTTATCACAATACCGGTGAATTTCTTATGGACCCACAACAGCAGGGCAACATTGTTATGAGTGTTAAGGATGGGGGTGGTAATCCTTTTGTATCTATAGCAGCACACTACCATTCCCACCCACCCAATAGCATAGGTTCGCCTTCTGCTACTGATATAAGTAGGGCGAAGCAGGGTTGGTCAAAAGGTATACACCTAATAGAAGGTATTGATGGTTTAAATGCCTTTTACTGGGACGGTAAAAAATTCGATAAAGCAGAGATAGAGATTGATGGATAATTACAAAAGAATAGCTATCGTCGGGGTAGGCGGAATCGGTAGCCATCTAATGGACCATGTTAATCAACTGTCTGCCGCCGGGGAGTTTGTAGGTTGGCATTTTACGATATTTGACAATGATATCATAGAGCCAAAAAATTTAAAATACCAGAAGTTTTCTGATAAACATATGGGCATGCCCAAAGCAGAAGCTTTATATGAAACCCTTCTGGATATCCCAAAATTTGACGCAATCAATAGAAAGGCTACAGTAGAGGAGCTTAGTGCTAATTATGATGTAGTAGTTATATGTGTAGATAGCGGTAAATGGCGTAGAGAGTTTTTTGAAAAATGCGCGGAACAGGAAAATCTTTATTGGATAGATTTGAGGAGCGAGGGTAGAATAATTGCTGCCTACACCAAGAGCAAATCCAACAAAACTGCTACTATGGTAGCAACCGTTCAGAGCGCCAAAGAAGAAAATGCTAGCTGCCAGTTAAAGTACGAATTAGATTCCGGAAAGATACAAGCCGGAAATAGAATTGTGGCCCTAATCGGCACACAGTACCTACTTAATCTATATCACGGAGACTCCAGCCCACACACATTTAGCCAACTTTTCTAAAATGGAAGTAAAGTTAATATCCAAAACGCCAGACGCGGAAAATCTTATAGCGTACTGCGCAAGGGTATCCTCACCAAAACAGGATAACCCAAATATAACAAAGTTAATAAAATACTGCTGGGACCACAAGCACTGGTCTATTTTTGAACAGGCTTCTATGACAGTTGAGGTGGTTACTAGCCGAGCAATCTCGGCGCAAGTATTACGGCACCGAAGCTTTAAATTTCAAGAATTTAGTCAGAGGTACAGTGAAGTTTCTGGGTTCGAGAAAGTAGAACCTAGGAGACAAGACACAAAAAACAGGCAAAATTCAATAGACGATTTGCCAGAAATGACTAAAGAAATTTTTAATGCAAGGCTCAGGTCCATACAAAATCTAGCAATGATGTACTATAAAGAGCTAATAGACTTAGGGGTGGCTAAGGAGTGTGCAAGATTCTTGTTACCATTAACATCACAGACTAAGTTCTATATGACAGGGGATTTAAGAAGCTGGATTCATTATATACAAGTAAGAACAGAAGAGGGTGTTCAAAAAGAACACAAGGATTTAGCTGAAGAAGTAAAAAAAATATTTATTGCAGAGTTTCCTGTTATAGGCAGTTTATTGGGATAATTATGGTATAAGATAATACTTATAGGTTTATAATATGGAGACATTATGCAATGTACTGAACACCCAAAATATACTGGACAACGAAAACCAAGAACAGAGTGTAAAGGCTGCTGGGAGCTATATAACAACAATCATGGAGTTACTAAAACAAAGCAAGTCCGGGCTAAAGCTGTAAAAGCTTCCTCTCCGTCTGGTAAAAATAAAAAAGAGCAGACAACTTCAGCTCCGCCAGTAATCACCTGGAATGACCGTCGAGAACGAATTCTAAAAGATTACAAAAATATTGCCATTGTGGGAAGAAAGCCCGATAGACTATTAGCACAGTCTGCTAGTCAGTATCGACAAGAGATGTTAGTAGTAATGCAACAATTATTCCCCGACTATGTTGTGGCCATAAACTATGATGGTACACAAATAAACATGCTAAGCAGGGAAATAGCCATGTATGGTGTTAACACATGGAAAATAGATGGCAAAAATGCGGTTAATTCAGCAACAAAAAAGGCAGAGGCACTGGAGCGTTGCAGGAAAGAAGAGATCACAATAAATCATGGTGACTTTTTCTACTCAGAAAAAATGAAAACTCCTATCATAGTTGTGTCCTACAACGATGAAAAAGAAACAGTTATGATTAAGGAGTGGCACACACATGAACTTGTGATTGTACCACTAAAAGAGTTTCACAAGTTGGAGCTAAGGGAGGTAGTAGCTGATGACGACTTTACACCAGAATTAAAATTAAAATCAAAGGTATTAGTATATTAATAAATGGCACAAAACATCTTTATTCGTGGAAACTCTAAGCTAAGCAACAAAGTACTTATTTTTAATCTACCCCCAGGAGGGGCTGGTCAGGGTGGCACATGCAGGCCATCGGCTTGGTGTAGTAAGCACTGCTACGCCATGAAGGGGCTGCATACTTTTCCTACAGTAAAATCTGCAAATAATAAGAGATTATTAATGTCTTTAGACGGATCATTTGCAGACCTATCAATAAAAGAACTAGCGAGAACAAAAAAGCCTTACGTAAGAATTCATTCTTCCGGGGATTTTTATTCCACCGAATATATAAGGAAGTGGATAAAAATCTGTAAGGCTCATCCAGACAAAAAGTTCTTGGCTTACACCAAAAGCCACCACCTAACAGATGATCTAAAAGTATTAGGTAGATTAAAAAACGTTGTTTTATACGAGAGTGTAGACGGGTCAAAGCAAAAAGCTAAGACACCGTTTTTGCGGGCGATGATAGAAGACTGTGGTCTCGCATCCCCAAGAGCTGCGAAAAAGAGAATTAGAGAAACGATTGTGTGCCCAGGAGAATGTGAACCTTGCGGATTTAAGTGCTGGGACGGTGACAAACATGTTATTTTCCCAAAGCACTGATTTATCGTATGATATAAATAGGGGGGAGCGGCTCCCCCCTGAACTATGGTCATTTATACCTCTGCGCTTCGCGGACGGGAAAGACATTACCCAAGAAACGAATGACGCGCCTTCCATTTAAAAGTCACCACGACTGCGTGCGGTACCGAGTTTTCTGGCCAGAAAACTCGGATCCTCCTTCGTCCAGGTTACTTTTAAACCAGTCCAGCCGTGCCTTCGGCACAACTAGCATAGTTCAAGGCTACTAGGGTGTAGGGCCAGTCGCAACGACTGGTATCAAACTTTAACATAGTTTACTAAAACCTATGAAAAAATATTTTGAGCAGTTCAAAATATTTTTTAGTAAACAAGTACCCGCTTCGGGCGTATAGGCGGCTAGTAGTAGCATCAAGACAACAGAAATTCTTTCTACGTACGTAATTCTAGAAAGAGAAGTCTGGCGTAACGCCGGCCAAGAATATACTAACAAACCCACATTCGCCCGTTGTGTGTTATTACTCGGTTAGTTACTTATACTTAGCGATTATTTATTATAGACGTACGACTTAAACTACTGCGTACTTTAGTCATAAATCTCTAATAAATACTCCACTAAGAATAAATAATAAACCAAGGTAATGAACACATATACAACGGACGAATCACATGGCGATCACCTGAGATATAAGAATGTCATAACACTGGAAAGTTCCAGGTTAGACATCCTTAATCTCCCTCGATCATCTAGTCAATGAGTGTTGTCTAAACAAAACATTAGTAGTTATAAACTAAGCATGGCGCCCCGCCATGAATAAGAAATATCATACAACATAACGAAGGCCCACTCGAGTCTAACAAAGTACTAATGTTTACCCCGTGGTGTAATTGGCAACACCTCTGGTTTTGGTCCAGACGTTCCAGGTTCGAGTCCTGGCGGGGTAGTAATTTGACAAAAACAAAAATATTTATTATAATATGAAATAAGCGTTCTTACTATGATCTTAGGACATAAAAAGGAGATTTAAATTATGACAAATAGCGCTTTGTCCACTTTAAGGGACATGGATTTGTTGCTTCGTAATGTATTTAGTCGCAACGAAAATTTCATTCCGGCAGGACTGCTTAGGTCTGCCGATATTAATTACCCGATGGATATACTGACAACTGATTCGGGAGCAGAAATCCGAATTGCTGCCATCGGTCTTGATCGAGAAGACATCAATGTAGAAACTAGGCCTGGAAGCATAAGTATCTCATACGATAGGCACCCAAATTGCTGCGAATCGGATGAGTGTGAGTGCGAAAAGCCAGTCTATATGCACAAAGGTATCGCAAGGAGGTCATTTAATTTCCAGTTTGCAGTCGCAGATAAGCTTGAGCTATCAAAAACCACTGTTAAATTAGAAAAGGGTGAACTCATTGTATCTATCCCAGAAGCTGAAGAAGCTAAGCCTAAAAAGTTAACCATAGGCTAAGTTTTATTAAGAACGCTTATAACGAAACCCCCAATTTTGGGGGTTTTTAATTATCCGCCAAATTAGGAGAATTTTCATGCCAAACAAGAAATATGCAAATACTAAGAAGAAAAAGATTACCAGGCGGGAATGGGAAATCTATGAAACTAATACTTTCTATTTGGACGACGACTATTATCAAACAATTAGGCCTCCTAATACTCGCGGGGATTGACAACTAAATCCAAAATTACTATAATAATAGTACCCATAACCGTAGCAATAATAAGTGGCCCCTTACGCGGGCATGCCTTAAGGCGTAAAAATCCTAGACGGCTATGGGTATTTTTATATAGTTTAGGAGGATCCTGCATAGGTGAGCTAAACTGTCTTGAAAACAGTGGGCCCGAAAGGGTCTGGGGGTTCGAGTCCCTCATCCTCCGTAAGCTAATGGAAGGTAATTATGTGAGTAAGTTCTTTGAAAGGGAAGTATACGAAAATAAACAAGAATATCTACATGCTATACAAATAAGAAAAAAGGAAAAAATAAAAATGAAAGATATGTGGTATAAATTTCTAAACTGGGGGCTGTGTGGAAATTACTGGGGCTGGTTCCATGCCCTGTCCGGTGGCGTTGGCTACCTCCTCTTCAATAAAGCTTTCGGGGCGTCTCCTGGGATAGCACTTCTGTGGGTTTTGCTTGGAGCTGGCTTTTGGGAGGTGTACGAGTACACTAAAGAAACATATTCTGGAAACAATTTTTTGACGAACTATGGCTCCGGAGGTAAGGAGCGTTTTATGTATGATGCGGCGGGTGACATTTTTCTAGCCATGTCAGTCGCGTTTATTGCAAGTCTAGGCTAGTTAATATAAAAGGAATCGAGTAAATGGAAGGTCAAAGCCTTACTATCGTTCGCGGAGTTCAGGGGGCTGGAAAGTCGGAATTCGGTCTCTGGTTGATTCATGGAAAGGATAATACTGTACTGCTGTCAACGGATCATTACTTCTATAACAAGAAGGGTGAATACCAGTTTGATCCCCGTAAGCTTAAGCAGGCCCACGAGCGGTGTCAAGAAGAATGTGCCGCGTATCTTGAACGGGGGTATTCAGTTATTATTGCAAATACATTTTCACGGGAACGTGAAATTAAGCCCTACCAGGATATGGCGGCCGAATTTAATGTCAGGTTCTATTCAGTTATTGTGGAGCACCGCCACAACGGTAAGAATCTACACGGAGTCCCGGAAGATAGGGTAAAGGATGTCGCAAAACGATTCTCGGTTAAGCTCTCCAATTAATATAACGGGAGAAATTAATGGGGATAGGTATGAAGTTATCTTCACCTATCCCTTTTCTTTACTTCCCGAATATTGGACTAAAGAGGAAATTTTAGCAATACCAAAACATTTTGCCCTGCAGTGTGACTCGGTGCTGAGAGATAATAACAGGCAAATGCTACTGGTGTGCAAGAAACTAGTTAACGTAGAAAGCTATGAGGAAAACGATGATATTACCCGACTCATTAGAGATACACCTCAAGGAGGTGGAGAAATATCCGACACTGGCACCTAAAGAAGAAAAAGAGCTAGCACTAAGAATCATGCTAGGAAATCAAGATGCTCGAGAAAAATTAATCACGGCTAATATGCGATATGTAATTTCAAGAGCATTTGAATATAGTGACCAAGGCGTAGCAGTAGAAGATTTAATTCAAGAAGGTTACGTAGGCTTATGTAAAGCTGTTGACAGGTATGACCCGCTAAAGGGCTATAAATTTATAACCTTTGCGGCGTGGTGGGTTTGGCAAAGTATTATACAATTCCTAACAAACCACACACATACTGTACGAATACCCGCTAACAAAATAGCAGACATCCGCAAAGTAAGAAAAGCGGAAGATAAACTCAGCAGTGAACTGGGCAGGTACCCAACTATAGAAGAGCTCAACGACGAACTACCAACAATTAATGTTTACAAGCTTCTTCCGTGGGTAAACATCACCTTTAATAAGCACGTGCCAGACCAAGATAGTGGCAACATTTTATCAGAACAAGAGGAAATAGATTTACTAGCAAAAAATTCTGGTATACCTTTCCCCAAGCCGGATGACGAGCTTATGTCAAAAAGCATGTTAGAGGAACTTGCGCAAGCCATTGAATCGTTAGACGACAGGGAAGCCAAAATAATCAGGCTTTACTATGGTATAGGTGACATGAATCCGCTAACTTTAGAGGAGATAGGCGAATTGTTTGACCTTACACGCGAGCGCATTAGGCAGATAAAAAATGCCGCGTTACTAAAATTGGAGGCAAACGGTGAATTACGTGATCTACTTTCTTAGTTTGCTGTTATTGGCAATAAACACTAACTGTGCTGACCTACAAATGGAGCACGTCACAGTAACAGCCTATTCTTCTACTGTAGAGGAAACTGATTCCACGCCCTTTATCGCTGCATGGGGAGACAGTGTAGGCGCCGGAACAATAGCAATAAGCCGTGACTTATTAACTGAATTATCTCGTGGGCAGCACGTATTATTATTTTTAAATGGATACAGTAGTGCTCCTGATACTTTTGTTGTAAACGATAAGATGAACAGAAGGTGGAAAAAGCGGGTGGATATTTGGTTTGAGGATAAGCAGGCGGCTCACCGCTTTGGCAAGAAAAAAGGGGTATTACTATTATGGTCGAATACATCGATACCAGAAAAGATTATGATAAAGTAATAGCCTGGATTAACTCTAGAAACTTATTGGCTGTTGATACAGAAACAACAGGGACGGACCCTCTATCTGATCAGCTCTTACTAATACAGGTAGGTAATAGTACAAACCAATATGTATTAGATTTTATAAGATTAAAGTCAGAGGGAGTTACTTTTGACGAGATAAAGACTTGGCTATCAGATAGGGAATATACTAAGGTATTCCACAACGCCAAATTTGATTATAAGTTTTTAAAGCATACACTAGGCTGTGAAATAGAGGGTATAGTTTGTACCTTTGTTATAGAACATATTCTGAAAAAAGGTTTACGTCAAAAAGGCTTCGGTCTAGCCGATGTTGCTATGCGGTATGTAAACAGAGACATGAGCAAGGCCGTGCGGCAAACATTTGCAGAACATGAGCTAGGCGCAGATTATACAAAAGACCAAATTTATTACGCTGCGGTTGACGTAGAATACTTATTAGACATTTATGCCAAACAGCAAGAGCTATTGGCCGAAGCCAACATGGAAGGCCTGGCGGCTCTCGAATGTGCTGCCGTTGCTCCTACAGGTGATATGGAGTTAAATGGAATTTATTTATCACCCGATAAATGGAAGGCATTATTTGAGATTTCTGAGGTTTCTAGGCAGGAAAAAGAAAAGATTTTGTACGAAGCGCTGGGCGATACAATTGATAAATTTAAATCAGTTCTCAGAGAAGAAGCAATTTCAAAAGAATTATCAAGGCTCCAGCTTAAATCCAAAAAAACAGCACCTGCCCAAGAATCTCTAGATTTGTTTAATGATAAAACTACAACTAGTGCGAGAGACATAGCGGCCGCTAAAGTACAAGATGCTAAATATTTTGTGGTCAACTTAAATTCTTCTGCGCAAATGCAAAAAATACTAAGTTTACATTTGGGGCAGGCGGTAGAGAGCACTGAAGAAGAAAAACTAAGAAGAATAAAACACCCTATTATCGATAAGGTAATAGACCTAAGAAAGGCAACTAAGCTATGCACTACCTATGGTGAGGAGTTCTTAAAGAAAGCCGTTCACCCAATAACGGGGAGAGTGCACACTAACTTCAATCAAACACGCGCAGATTCTGGACGCTACTCATCTAGCAACCCAGTTAATCTACAAAACATTCCCAACAAAACAGAGTATCGTGCAGCCTTTCAGGTGCAAGACAAGGATTGGCGGATGATTTGCGCGGACTATTCGGGTTAACTATGAGTTACACACCGCATAATAAATATAGTCCGGAAAGGGTTATGGAAATTATTCAGCTATTTAATAAAGGCGTAAGTCCTACCGAGATAGCTAGAAAATTTAATACCTATAATACTACTATTCGTAGAATTTTGCTTAGAAACGGCATAACTCCTACCACTTATGGAGAGGTTCAGAAACTAGTAAAAGATAATCCTTTTAAAGACCTTTCTTCTGAAGCTCAGTATTGGATAGGAATATTAGCTGCGGACGGCTATATTTATAAGAATCGGATCTCACTAGCGTTAAAAGATAAGAGTCATGTTGAAAAATTCAACTCTTTTCTTGGTGGAAATCTCAATATAAAAGAGACTATTCATCAAAAATACCTTAGTAAGGGATACCGAGTGTCCTTTCGTTCTAACGAGGTAGCCGCTTTCTTAAAAACTCTGGGACTAGTTCAACGAAAAACATTCTCAGTAAAATTAGAAACTCCTATAACTTGGCCCTTGTTTTATGGCATTTTAGATGGAGACGGGTGCATAACATATGCAGGCAAAAATAGGTTGCGCATAGAAGTAGTAACAGCGTCAACTGATTTAAAGACCCAGCTGATAGATTTTCTAAATTCAGAGGATATTCATTGTACGTGCTCTAAATGGCAAACACTCTACTATATAAGAATATCAACACAAAAAGAAATTTATAAAGTTTATCAGAAATTACTCCCACTAAAATATTTTGGACTAGAAAGGAAATTTAAAAAATTCATAAACAGCTCCGCTATAAGGAAACTTATAGATGAAAACACCGCTAATTCGGGGAAACCTAAGTCATGAGATATGGCAATCCCGAGCTAGCAAGGCGATCAGCCTGGGCAAGTGTCGAGGACTTACACGGTGCACCCTAATGGGGTGAAGAGCAGTCCCACTCCTATTTGAAAAAATGGGTATAAGTGTGTGAATTAAGATTGATTGCAGAAATTAGTGATGAACATTCTTGGATTGAAGCCTTCAAGAGGGGATATGATATGCATAGCTTCGTAGCTAGTATGCTATTCCAAATACCATATGAAACTATTGTGGATGAAAACCACAAGGTTAGAGATGAATACAAAGAGTTCAGAAAGAGAGCAAAAGCACTAAGCTTTGGAGTTGCTTACGGCATGAAAGCTGGGCGGCTGGCGCATAACGTAGGCATTGGATTTGAAGAGGCTAAAGCATTGTTGAACAAATTTTGGGTGACGTTTCCTAACATTGCAAAAAAACTACAGCAGTTAGCAGATGATGCAGTAAAGAATGAGTGTGCAATAAGCCCCCTAGATAGCCGTAGGCGTTATCTAAAAACATTTGATTTTACTGTAAGCGGAGAAAAGGCACATGCGCAAAACATTGCCAAGAATATGCCGTTTCAAGCAGCCTCAGCCAGTATTACTAAACGTGCTTTGGTATATATAAGACAAGCGGCGCTAAAAAGAGGTTGGGGAACGGATAAGTTTCGTATATTAATCACAGTGCACGATAAATTTTTGTCGTGGGTAAACCCCTTTAATTGCCGGAAACTCCTTAGAGCCTTAAGTACCTAAATGGTAACAATCTTAAGGATTGGACAACCGACGCAGCTAGGAATAATAACATAATGCATACGTATAGAAAACTGACAAAACAAGACCATCAGGTTATTTTAGCATCTCTACTTGGAGACGGGTGTGCTTATCATCGTAAACCATGTAAAGAAAAATCCCTGGTACTCTCATCTAAAAATCGTAAATACTTACTATATAAGTGTCTAGATTTAGGAAAAAACTTATTTTCAGAAAGAGGATTTAAAGCTATGGATAATTCCGCCGGATTCAAAAAAGGCAGTAAGATCTACAGCAAAGAGTCCTTTAGTCACCCTGAAATAACAAAATTAGCCCAACAGGATCCTACTAAATGGGTAGAATCATTAGATGAATGTGGCTTGGCTTTGTGGTTTTTTGACGACGGGTCTTTGCACCAAAAAAAGAAGTTTTATCATCTTTATACAAATGCATTCACTAAAGAGCAAGTAGAAAGTTTCATAGACATATTAAAAAGAAAGTTTGGAGTAGAGGGGCGGCTCAGATTTGACAGAAAAAAAGATGGAAGAAGTTTCCCATATATATACTTTGGAACTGAGTCCGCAAAAATTATATCAGCCATTCTTTCAAAATATGGTGGACATGAATTGAACTACAAAATTATTCCGAGTTCAACGACCATCTCAAAAGAGAGTAGGGACCAAGAGGTCTCGAAACTTGGGGCATCTGAAAAATAGATGAAGATATGGTCTGATCTGTACAGAAATGTACAGAGATACGATGGAATCGATCGTATCGCAACATAAATGGAAATTGAGTGCGAGTGTCACGAGAGTATTGTAGACGAGGCCGCTGAAATGGTAGAAAAAATGATGATAGCGGCCGCGGAATACTATGTAAAGAAAGTGCCCATGAAGGTAGATGTTGACGTGGGCGACCACTGGATTCACTAAAAATATAAGGGTTTTATAATATGGATAAAGAACAGTTTATGGGTTTTGTTAAGGGTCAGATAGGTTCAGTTGGACATTTGTCAGTCCCAAATGCAACTGACCCGTTTAAAAATGCTTTATATAACGTAATCTCGGAAATGTATGATTTGATCCAGGCAGGCAGCGGGGGCAGTTCGAGGACATCTTCGATCCCTGCAAGCCTTACAGAAAGTATCTCAGGGTTGGAGGAGAGTGTCTCGGCTGTTGAGGAAAAAATTAAAGAAAGCGAAATTACTAAATCCAAAATAGCTGACCTTGAGAATAAGGTTACTAAGTTGGCGGTAGCAGTAGAAACGTTCGTTAACAACCAGCCTACACCTACTAAAGCAGCGAAGAAATAATGGCTAAGTTATTGCTTAAAGCGGTTACTGGCTCTACAGCTTACAACCTGAATACGTCGGGATCTGATGTGGATTACCGGGGGGTTTATCTAGATCCCCCGGAATCCGTATTTGGTTTAAATAAATCTGAAACCGAATATATGGATAATAGGGACGACGTGATATATGGGTTTAAGCACTTTATGTCTATGGTGAGCAAAGGTAACCCAAACATTACTGAGCTACTGTTTCTAAAGCCTGAACACTATTTGGTGTTAGATGGTAGGTTTAAGGCCAATGTACTAAATAATAAAAATAAATTCTTGACTAAGTCTGTTGTTAGGTCCTACCGGGGCTGTATAACCGGATTGATCAAAAGTACAGAGAAAGATGGCAGACCAGCATATTCGCACAATTTCATGGACTGTAAGAGTGCTATGCACGCGATTAGGCTTTTATATCAACTAAAAGATATAGTCGTGGGCCAACCCCCGCAGGTATACCTATCTGAAAAAGAGCGTGAATTGTTACTAAGCATCAAAGCTGGTCAGGCGTTTAAGGACTTCGAAGAGTTTTACCTTTACGCCGAAGATCTGCAAAGCACTATTAAAGGGTTAGAATTAAACACGCACATACCCGAAAACCTAGATTCAGTATGGCTTAACTCTACTATGAAAAAATTATTTGAGGAGAGTTTTTATGCAGAACCTAATGTTTATAGGTAAAATGTGTAGCGGCAAAACAACACTAGCAAAGTCATTAGAAGTTCTGGGGTACGAAGTAATATCTCTGGCCGATCCAATAAAGGAAGTAGTCTGGGGCATGGCTTCTGGGCTTAATATGGTAGATTTACTTAACTCCGCAATATTCGATTTAGTACCTTTAACGGACGTCCAAAAGGAGGAATTCTTTAGGATTGCTCGTGAGACTAAAGCTCTGGAAAGTGAGCCGCCAAAATACAGAGAGAGGTTACAGTTTTTCGGAACAGAGGGCGGAAGAAATCGAATAGACAGAGATATTTGGATAAAATGTCTTTTAGCTAAAGTTAACAACAACCCTAATAAGTTATATGCCCTGGATGATTGTAGGTTTGTTAATGAGTACGAATCCTTAAAGGACCATTTTATACCAGTACTATTACACCTTAGTAAAGACGAACAGCACTCCAGGTTGGAGGCCTTATATGGTAATTACGATCCAAAGATTCTAACGCACTCATCAGAGCTAGAATTTGAACTAATAAAGGCAAGGGCTGTGGAGTCTAATAAAGCACTTGAGATAGTCTCTAACTTTGATTTAGACACTAACACCAAGCTGCTGCTAGATAAAATAAAAGGGCTCAATTGAGCCCTTTTATTTTTTTTACATTAGTAAGTACCTTAGCTCTACTCGCCAGGTCTAGGAACCACGATATCCAGCGCTTCTAGAGATTTTGCCCTTAAGCTAATATTTTCTGCTACTACCGTCTGGTTAGAAGATATTCCCATTCCATGAGATTGTATGATACACTCGCGGAAAATTATACCTCCGGCCGGCTGCCCCTCACTGTCCTGGATTACTAGTGCAATATCTATGCCCTTGTTAAATAACTCAGAGGCTAGATTCAAGTAGAACTTTTTAGTACCTTCTCCAGTGTTTACTTCCGGTCCTGGAGAAGTTTCTGTGGACGTACCGTCCTCATTTTGAGAGTACAATACAGCCATCAGGCTATCCCCGTTAAAGACTACTCGTGTCATGTTAAGCTGAACTAGGGTTCTTCCAGGAATGAAAAACGGTAGTCTCCCACCAATTTCATATAACTGGTTTATTTGCTTCTGCTGACTAAAGCCAGCATTTTGCATTACGCCTATCGGGATAAGGTCAGAGAAAGTGCCGTCCGTACCATTCTTTGCCGCACAAAGTACTATTGACTCTGCACTTATATAGTTTTTGCCAGACCCGAATTGATCTGGTTGGACATGTTTGGTTTTAAAATCCCAACTAGAGATATCTGCCATTTTTTACTCCTTAAAATGTTAGAGTTATTTTGATGTAATTAACCGGGTAAGGAACCCCAACATTTAACACAACATTTATTGTGTCTCTCTGGGATTCGTCCTGGCTTATATCAGAAATAACTAAATCTGTGATAACGCCCTCTCTTACTAGAGCGTTTTTCATTCCAGACAGCGTCATGCTTAAAAGATTTAAGAAGCTGTCTGTTATATTATATGTACCGATATACGGAGTTAATCCATTTCTAACGTACTTTGAAACGTAGTCAAGTATCTTAGTAATGCTCAGCTCTCTGGTTTCAATCGAACTCATATCGGTACTTAATTGGTGCCTGCATGCGGGCGCAGCCGATGGCACGCTCTGTGAAATAATATAAGATCCGCCTGCAGCGATTGTATTTAGCTGTGACTGTGAGAAGTAATCATTAGAATACTTAACCCTGGAAATACCACCACCTATCGGTAAGTTAGTGTGGCCTTGCTGTGGGGGATTACCGGAAACCTGTCCCGCAACTGCTGCACACCAGAAATATCCCGGCACCGGTACCAGTGCGTTGACATATGTCTTTACGGCCTGTATACCTGACCACAGTGCTGTGGTAATTTGTTGTCCCTTATAGTATGTTGTGCCGTCGGATAGCCTTACGTTCTCTTCAAGAATTGCGTATAGTCCGAGAGACCCGTTCATAGCATCTAAATAAGACGGGTATAGTGTAGAGACGTGTCTACGGGCACTGACATATGCGGCCGGGGGGTGGACAGAGAATAACCTATCATTCCCTAGCGATAAATTCGCAGCAGATATAGCTGATGCCTCAGTAGCCTGTTCACCCGCCAGTGACCTAGTTATGTTTACAAAAGCAATTCTTTCCATCTTCTCAGTGGCACTAGACCTATCCGTGCAATGATCTCCGTACGAAGTGGCGATAGAACTATCAAGCATAACCATTGGAGCTATCGCATATAACTCTTGCCCCGCAATACTAGCCAACGCATCGGTATGGTAATCAGTAGTTATGCCGCTCATAGAAACCGCATATGTAGTGCTATTTGCATTAGAAGTGGCAATGTTTAGTCCAAATGCGAGCGGATTTTCTGGAACACGCTTCCCATAAATAGACTCAATAGCAGTAGTACTCTCCACAGAAAGTAATTGGTTTGCCAGTGACCCATCCAAAGCTCTCCACCCAACTCTTACAATTCCACTTTCCCATATACTTGGGTCAGATGCGATTCCGGATAATAGGGTGGTATCAATAGTTAAAGTAGAACCAGACACACCAAGGCTTGTGTGGCCGGGAGGAATGTGCAGCGTCTGCCCTATAGCACTCGCTGAAGTCCCTACAACATCTACATAAACTAGTTCTGAAGAATCAGCCACGTCCCCAAGACCGGTAGTATCAAAAGATACGCCAGATACAAGATCAATTACAGTTGAAGACGCGTCTAGTACCACTCCGTAATCATGTGTAAAGTTTGTATCTCTTTCTGAAATTTCTACAATTCTATATGCTTGCCCTAATACCACTGCGGGCAAGTCTGGTGATATTAGTGTCGGGGACACTGTCACCTGTTTTTGGGTAACCTCTACCCCTGGTTTGTTATAAGCCATCTATAAACTCCTTAGCTTAAGCTGTTATTAAAAATATCTTTGCTGCTGATGATACTGTGGCTGCTGATAAAAATTATTTGCATTTTGGTTCATAGCCCCAATATGACCTGCCTGGTTACCTTGCTTAGCGCCCTTATAGGCTTTATATCCATGGTAACCCATAGATCCCATCATTACCGGGCCAGCAGCTGCCACACCGACCGGACCCCACATCAGGCCTTGTCCTACCGATTTGGCTATTCTTTTTCCTTGATGTTTTTCATCGCTGGTGGCGTAGCTGAGCCCGGTCATCCCCACAGTTGTAGTAAAACCTCCGGCTAACGCCTTTCCACCTATAGTTCTCTCATATACGTTTTGGTACGCTTTACCATCAGCACCAATATATGTTTTTCCGTGTTTAAACTTAGCATCGTGCCACTGATTCTTAAAGAAATTCTTTAACTTTGTCCCAAAAGGATCATTGGTCCTAAACGGGGCCGCCAAATCCTTTACACCCCCTATTGTTTTTTCGGCAATACTCTTAGGGTTAATGAATCCCGCACGTCCCCCCTCATGCACAAGTTGGCTCTTTGAAACCTCCCTCACACCGACTGGATTTTTTCTAACAAAAATTCCTTTAAAATTTTCTCCAGTCTGTGTAACCGGCTTTACTCCTTTAGAAAAATTACCAACACCCGTAGTAGTCGGAGCGAAACGCGATCTCCTTGATAGCCATTTCAC
>Ga0196901_1000152_pt1 | contig 36447 bp, 66 predicted proteins | sample CB_VirMetaG_FD_169099 | JGI IMG/M metagenome (GOLD analysis project Ga0196901, IMG submission 169099) | Freshwater to marine saline gradient viral communities from Chesapeake Bay - CB_1504_1 Viral MetaG (v3) (version 3) | ecosystem: Environmental > Aquatic > Marine > Coastal | place: USA... | reverse complement strand
AAGTACGTGACGATTTAAAAACAATAGGGTGGGTATTGTTAGATGCACCCACTACATTAGATGAAGACTTTACATAAACAAGGAAACAAATGCCACATTTAGTACCAATTGTAGTAGAAAACACAAGTAAAGGCGAGCGCAGTTATGACATTTATAGCCGCTTGCTTAAAGAACGAATTGTAATGTTGGACACAGAAGTTAATCAGCATTCAGCAAGCCTGATTGTAGCGCAGTTGCTATTTTTAGAATCAGAAGATCCAGACAAGGACATTAATTTTTATATTAATAGTCCTGGGGGATCTGTAACAGCAGGACTTTCGATTTACGATACAATGCAGTACATTAAGTGTGATGTGCGTACTATTGTAATGGGACAAGCAGCCTCAATGGGCAGTTTCCTAGCACAATCAGGCGCACCAGGTAAGCGCATTGTACTTCCAGAATCACGCACAATGATTCATCGTGTAAGTTCAGGTACGCCAGGTACATCGGGGTCAGTACACGTACAAGAGCTGGAATTTGAGGACATGAAGCGCAGCCTAGATGAAGCAAAGCGTCTAAACAAGCGTCTAGTTGAGCTGTACGTAAAGCACAACAGCAAGGGCAAGAATTACGATGAGCTGTACGAAACCATGAAATTTGACACTTTTTTGAGTGCTCAAGATGCTGTAGATTTTGGTTTAGCGGACGAAGTAGCCTTGCCACGAAACTGATATGTCATTTGAAGATAATTTTTGTCCAAGCCCATGGTTTCATGCTAGAATTACTAATAATGGTTATTTTGAGTATTGTCGCTGGGCAGATAAAAAACGTAATCAAAGAGATCAAACACCAAACATCAGGGATATAAGCCCGGCTGAATATTTCCATAATCATTTAGCATCGTTGAGAACACAGATGCTCAATGGAAATACTGTATTAGGATGTGTCGAATGCCATAATATGGAAAAGTATGGCAAGGTTAGCGGAAGGCAGAAACAATTATTAAAAATAGGTGTTCTTCCGGATCAGTTTGATAAGAGCCTAGCAAGCAGTCCGTGGGTTGACATTTTTGAACAAACAATTAACAATCACGGAAAAGTTGATCTGTTGCCTGTAGACTGGCAAGTAGATTTAGGAAATTATTGCAATTCGGCCTGCTTGTTCTGTTATCCCGAAGCTAGTTCAAAATTAGCTAACGAATGGGTAAAATTAGGCTTAATACCAGTTGCTCCTCCTGTAGCCTGGTGCAATGATACAAAGTTATTGCAGCGTTTTTTAGATAGCATTGACCGAACCCCAAAATTAAGATATTTGCATTTTATCGGCGGCGAAACAATTATAACTCCTGCTTTTAAAACTATTTTACAACATTTAGTTGATCGCAAACGAACTAATATTAGCATTGGGTTTACAACAAATTTAACCGTTTGGGATGAATCAATTAATAATCTTCTTGTGCAGTTTGAAGAAGTTAACTTAGGATTAAGTATTGAATGCTTGCATCCTGTAAATGATTATTTGCGCTGGCCGTCGGAATTTAATACAACTCGAGAATATTTGTCTCGTTGGGTTAAGTTAGCAAAGCAGCATAATTGGTTAACCCAAATGCGTATTACCCCAACTATTTTTTCTGTACTTCATTTAGATACCATTTATGAATATGCTTATCAATTTGGAATTGCTGTTGAAAGTTGTGATTTCTTGGATGAACCAAAGTATATGCGTCCAACTGTGCTTCCTAAAGTAGAAAAACAAAATGCAATAAACAATTTAAAATTATGGGTTAATCAATGCCAGGATTCGGAAAGTAAAGTTATAAACACTAGAAACCCAGAGTTCTTTAAAAGACAAACAGTACAAGATGCAAAAAGTTATATAAACTATCTAGAAAATGCACCCGACGAATCGCATAGATTACCTGATCTTATTGACTATATTAAATTAATGGAATCTAATAGAAATAATTCTATCTTAGATTATTTGCCAGAATATGAAGAATTTCTTAGAGCTGCTGGATACTAATAAAAGTATTAATGTTGAACTTGAGTTGGACGTTATATCCGATAATGGATTTCCAACTATCGAAGTTCATTTAAATAATCAACGAATTTTTGATAAAGGTCTGATTACTACTTTTCAAAGTTTCTGTATCGGTGTTAACTTATTGGATCCAATTAAATTACAAATAGAAGTTAGCAATAAAGAATATAATGCTACTCTCGAAACCGCAGTTATAATTAAAAAGTTCTCAATTGATAAAATTGATATTATTCCAAATTATACTCATTATAGTTATTATGACAATGATCATAATTTTACAAATACAACCAGTTATTTAGGATTTAACGGAATTTGGATTTTTGATACAAAGGCACCATTTTATCAATGGTTGCATCAAGCCCAAGGACAAGGGTGGTTGCTAAGCCCTTGATTTATAACCCCATAAAAATCTTTTGTGCAAAAAGTTCAAAAAAGTGGTAGACAATAGGGTCAAACCAGAGTATAATATGCGGACTGTTTAGGGAAAAACGCCCTGCACAGTACCCAGACAAAAAGTTGACAAAAAGTGGTTGACAACGGTTTGGGGTGCGTGTATAATACGCAGTATGTTGAGTAGAGATACCAGCATACACTAAATTGTAACTTTTAACCTTTGATATAAGGAACTTTAAAATGGCAAATTTGAACATGTCCGGCTCTCAGAACGAATTCCTCGTTAAGTACCTGCGTGGTACTGGTCGCACTATTACCGCAGCACAGGCTCGTGCTAACTACGGTATTAAGAACTTGAGTGCTCGTATGTCAGAACTGCGCAACGCAGGTCTTAAGGTAACCACTGTTACCACCTCATCAGGTAAGACTGCTTACCGCGTAAGCGCACGTGACGTAACTGGCTCACGTGCTCGCGTTGAAGTTTAATCGACGCACATTTGATTGTTATTTGACATAATACTTCCTTTTGATGGCCCTCTTCGGAGGGCCTTTTTTTGGAGACGCCAATGGAATTTCGCATTGATCTTGACTTCATTCTACTTACTACTATGGTTTACTATGGAGTAAAGTTTGTGTGGGGCATATACCAAGATATGCAACGAATGAAAAAGCACCTTAGTGGTCGCGATCTTTCAAAAATGAGCGTTGAAGAAATCTATGAAGAACTGGATGAACGAAAGTTTGAAGAAGAACTTGAAAACGAAGCAGTTGATACTAGACCTGTAGTAGTTGTTCATGTTAAAATGTTTCTTGAAAAAGAAGGCGATATACTGTTAGCGTATCGTGACGATGGAGCATTTATGGCCCAGGGCAAAACGGTAGAGGAAGTAGCAACACACTTTCACGAGCGTTTTCCTGAAGCAGTTGGATACCTTATTGACAAATCAGCCGAAGAAGGCTACCTAATTCGCGGAGAATAAAATGGAACTGCATAATCTTGTCCCTAATCAGCAGATTGCAATTACTATCAACGGCTGTAAAATTCGCACCACAATTCAGGATTTTGCACAAGAAATTTCTGACACCAAAAAGGTTCAGTCAGTAGAGCAGGGTATCGAATCCCTAGATCAAGGACTTACAACTACTGTAAATTTAGCCGGAGTATCTGGCTATTGGAATGGTGTTAGTACCACAATTGACCTTATTTAGAGGTTGACACGCAGGGCAACCTGCTATATACTAGTAACACGCTAAGAAGATTAGCGCAACTCCTGCAAAGCGTATGGTGCGCCTAGCAGTATTATTGTAATATATAGGAGAAATTTATGAACAATAATACCCGTTTGGTACGTCGTTTTCTCGACGTCGTCGAAGAAGTACGTCTCGATCTTGAGGCTAATTACGGTATTGCACAAGAACAACTTGATGCATTTCGCGCTCGCGTTGATGGCAACGGGCACGATTTTCCCGAAGGAAGTCACTTCGTTGACTTTGACACAATTTATTTAGATTACGAAGTTCAGCGAGCTGCTATCGCTAAACATATCCTGAGCATTGCTCGTAACTTTGACCCACGGTTGTGTACGCCAGGGAATACTTGTCGCGTAACAGGCGAAGAATACACTACATTATACGATGGCCAGCAACACGGTATTGCAATGGCGCTGTTGGGCTATGCAGGAATGCCTGTTACTATTGTTTACACAGACGATCCAGCGTTTCCGAGTTACGCATTTGAAATGCTCAACGAAACTGGCAAGAAGAATTTGACCCCAGGTGACTTGCATCGTAACGCACTAACTCGTTACAAGTTGGGTAGCCGCGAAGTGAAGAATGTACAGGCTCGTACACTTCAAGATCAATTTGATATTAACGGGATTGATTTAGAAGATAAAGGCACTCGTAAGAGTCCAAATCGCGGCGGCAATAACGATTACTTCTTCTCTCACTTCAAGTATGCGTACAAGACAATTGAGCTTGACAAAAAAGGTGCATTGTCCTACAACATTCTAAACGCTATCAAGACTGCATTTCCGCTGCAAGAAGAAATTGATCAGGGCGTGTTCATTGGGTTATATGAACTGTCGCGTCTTGACAACCGCAACCAATTGCCAGATGGCTGGATGAGCGAAGTACTGCACTCTGTTAAGAAATTCTTCAGCAGTAGCCATACTGCGCACTCTAAGGCTAAAATGCAATGGGCATATGTTAATCCGGGTGCAACTTGGTCTGCCCCAAGCGCAATGAGCAACTTCTTGCGCGAACTGTACATCATTGATGGCGGCGACATCAAGTTGCCTTACCACGGCGAAGGTGCATTGATGCAAGTTGCTACTAACCCTGCTCCGCAATTGTTTCCAAAGGCAGCAGCATGAACCTACAAGAATCAATTGACAATTGGCGCGAGCCTGTACATGTTCGTGTAAAACGTTCAGACGAAACTTATCAGGCTACGCAGGATTATGTTGTTGCCAACCTACAACGTCTTGTAGACTTGCACAATGCAACTGAAAATGACGAGCAAACATTTCGCCTGATCCGAGACGATATTGATAATGCACTACGCCGTTATCACGGATACTGTATTAAAGAGCGCATTGGTGCGCATTACGTACAGAAGAAAGTTGATCGTACGGATTCAAGCACATATGTTTTTGAACACATGGTACCAAATTCTACTGTGCGCGAAATGCTTATTGCAGGTATTATTACACCGGAACAAGCGTGTAACATGCCTACATGTTTGCTGAGTCGCGACGATGACCAAACCTTAAAGGATAAAGGGTGGAATTCTAAGACTCCTGATGCATACCATTTTTGGAAGCGTTATACATACTGCTTTCCTGTTGCAGGAGAATTTGAAACTTGGGACGGCGAAGAAATAAACACAACATTGGATGAGCATTTTGAGTATTTTGGTGTAAAATGAAGCGATATATTTTTGACATAGACGGAACACTTACACCGCCGCGTAAGAAAATGGACGAAGCCTTTAAGGCGTGGTTTGTAAATTGGGCACAGGACAAATACATATATTTGGTTACAGGCTCAGATCGTCCTAAAACTGAAGAGCAAATGGGCAAAGACATATACGACATTGTTGCTCGTGTTTATAATTGCTCTGGGAATGAAGTGTGGAAAGGAGTAGATATTTTTCGCACTACATACTGGCGTTTACCAGAAGGCGCACATAAATGGTTACAAGGACAACTTGCAATGAGTAAGTTTGGCATTCGGTCTGGGAATCATTTTGAGCATCGTACTGGAATGCTTAACTTCTCGGTTGTTGGGCGTAATGCTAACAACGAAGAACGTTATTTCTATTGGGAATGGGACGAAGCAACCGGAGAGCGTGAACGTATTGCTCGCGAATTTAATGAAACGTTTCCTGCATTACAAGCAAGAATCGGCGGCCAAACAGGCATTGATATCTCCCCGCTAGGTGCTGATAAAAGTCAAATTCTAAAGGATTTTCCTGAGGAGGATCAGTTACATTTCTTTGGTGACGATATGCGAGAAGCAGGCAATGACTTTCCGTTAGCTAAAGTAATCCTTGACAACCAACAAGGTTGCTGTTATAGTGTACGTGATTGGAAAGACACTTGGAATTATCTACAAACACTATGACAGGTAAAATTGGATTTGCGTGCAAGTACATGCACCACGATCAAACAGTAAAGAAGAAACTGCTTGAAGAAATTCAGCGTCCGTTAAATACACGGGCAACTACTGTTGCGTGGCTTGACAATCAGCCTCGTGATGTTGCAGTAGAACGCATACATGATATTGTTGATCATAATACAAAGTCGGTTGAAAGGTTAGTTGAATATGTTGGATCTCTTGACAAGAATTACAGAATGGTACGCTTGGGTAGTGATGTGCTTCCTATGTATACTCATCCCAAGTGGAAGTTTGTTTATGCTGATAATGAACTCCAAAATCTTATACAGTCCCGTTTACAAAAAGTGGGCAAAATTGCGCGAGCTAGCGGGATTCGTCTTAGTATGCATCCTGGTCAGTTTACCGTTTTGGCTAGCGACAAAGAGTCTGTCGTTGACAATTCAATCGAAGAATTTGAGTATCATGTAGATCTTGCTCGGTGGATGGGTTATGGCAAAGAGTTCCAAGACTTCAAGATTAATGTGCATATCTCAGGCAAGCGAGGCCCACAAGGTATCATTGATGTCTTATCCAGACTATCGCCCGAAGCACGAAACACTATCACAATCGAAAACGACGAAATGTCCTGGGGAATCGATGCGTCCCTTGAGTTACAAAAACACGTTGCTCTGGTGCTCGACATACACCATCACTGGGTCGCTACAGGTGAGTATATTTTACCAACCGATGATCGATACCTACGTATAGTTGATAGCTGGCGTGGGGTACGTCCTGTAATTCACTACTCTGTTTCCCGCGAAGATTTGCTACATGGGCACAACCCAGATTTGCTGCCAGATATGAACGCACTACTAGAGCAGGGATATAAAAAAGCAAAACTGCGTGCGCATTCGGATTATTATTGGAACAACGCAGTCAACGAATGGGCGTTACAGTTCTCTGATAGTGCAGATATTATGTGCGAGTCTAAGATGAAAAACCTAGCTAGTTTACAACTCGTGTAAATATTTTAATGTATGATATTCTTCTTTGTTCAATACCGTTTAGTAATTTAGAAAGCATTTATAGTGCTCCTGCTATTCTTAAAGGCATTGTCCAAGCTGAAGGATATACAGCCAAAACAAAAGATTTTGGAACAGTCCTGTTAAACTTATGCAACAAGGATGAAGAAGTATTCCACCAAATTCAAAATTATTTTATCTCTCCAAGCAGAACACTAACCAATCAACAAATGTTGGTTGTGCATAAGTTATATGATTACGTCGTTGAATATATACGTAAGAATCCTACTAGGTTTCTAGGGTTCAGTGTATTTTCAATTTACACACACAAAGCCACATACGAGTTGTGTCAACGTATAAAACAACAATTACCAAATCAGCGTATTGTGTTAGGTGGCCGCGGCTGTCAAATGACTACGTATTCGTCAGTGTGCGAAGATTTGTCGGTTACTGGTATTGATAAAACTACATTGTTTGGATCATTGCTAATACAACGAGGTCTTGCTGATGACTTGGTGTTAGGGGACGGCGAAGACGCTATCTTAGAGCTACTTGAAAAAGATCAATTAACCAACGTTGTATATTCAACAGATACGTTTTCGTACCCTATTCCAAACTACGATGATTATGATTTTGATGATTATCTATTTGACAAAGATAAAGTTTCTTTGCCGATCACAGGATCAAAAGGATGCGTTAGAGATTGCGATTTTTGTAACGTAAAAGCACAGTTTGGGAAGTACAGATATCGCTCAGGTAAAGACATTGCTGATGAAATGATTTCAATTTCTAAGAAGTTAGGATATAGAAAGTTTCAATTTACTGATAGTCTAGTTAATGGTGGCTTAAAACCTTTTAGAGAGTTTTGCACAGTCTTAGCAGAATACAATGATCAAAATCCTAATCAAAAAATTACTTGGAATGGACAATATATTTGTAGGCCCGCTGAACATGTTCCCGACGACATTTACCCATTAATGGCACGTGCAGGCGCCCACGGTTTAACAATTGGGGCTGAATCAGGCTCAAATAACGTGCTACGGGCTATTAATAAAAAAACTACAGTAGAAGAATTGTATTCAGAATTGGAGCAATTTCAAAAGCATGGGATTACCTGTTCTTTGTTAACAATGACTGGACATTGGAGCGAAACACATGAAGATTTTTTAGATCATTGCCGAATGTTTTTTAAAATTTTACCATACGTAAGATCAGGGACTATTTCAAGTGTTGGTGTAGGATTACCAATGTTCTTTCTAGACGACACTCCAGCAATGAATAACGCTGCTAACAACCATATTATTTTTTCTGATTTTGATCAAGCAAATATCTGGTACAAAAAAGATTCAGACCAAATTACATACAAGCAAAAAGTGTATAGATGGGGAACTGTAGTAAAGTTATGTCAAAAACTTCGCATACCAATCCAAGCACATGTTGGAAATTTAAGTGTTATCACCGGGTATATTAATGCTAATTACAAAAAAATAAATGAATTTTATGAATCAGTTGTTTACAACTAGTCAGCAGACATTTGAACATTTCGAACAATTTGTTGAACAAATAAGCGATGAGCGTAGTTTGCGAATCGAATGTACACTAGTGGTCGAACATTACAAAAATAAACCTAGTTTATATATTGCTGCTAATGATAATATTATTTTTAATCAACAGTTCGGTAATGGACATTATTGTATTTCTACTGAATATCTATATAATAACGAAACGGAGATTAATTTAAAAATCGGCATGCAAGGAAAAGAAAAGAATGATACTAAAGTTGATGCTGATGGAATTATTCTCAAAGATACATTTATTCAAATAAAAGAATTGTGTATTAATGATTTTCAAATACACGAAGATTATGATTTTTACAGAAATATTTTAAATACTAATTTGGGATTTTGGGATAATTCAGCAATTGATATTAACTTTAAAATACCATTTTCGATTTGGTATTGTTTGATGTCAAACAAAAATACAACACCAGCTGATGCTATTTCTAATACAAGATATGCCGATTTTAATAAAGATATGCAAGAGCTATCGTTGGCACTAAAAAAACTTACGGTATAACCTACTGATTTTACAGCATAAAAAATTTTTATAGGGCCATAAAAAATTTCCTCAAAAAAGTGGTTGACCAAAACTCCCAAAATGGCTATACTATGCACATAGTTTAAACAACAGCAAGGAGATTGCAAATGGGTACTCGCTCAATGATCGCTCAAATTACTGATAACGCAACTATTAAGGCTGTGTACTGCCACTGGGATGGCTACTTGGAACACAACGGACGCATTCTTAACGATTTTTACCAGGATCGCAGCCGTGTAGCAGAGCTGCTTGAGCAGGGCGATATGAGCTCACTGGGTGCGCAGATTGGTGAAAAACACGATTTTAACGAGTGTATTGATGCTCAGGAATGGAAGGACACTCGCTGTACTTTTTACAAGCGTGATCGCGGCGAAGACAACGTAGATGCCCGCGAGTTCACTACTACCGATGAACTGCTTGAATACTTTGAAGAATCTTGGTGCGAATTCTTGTACATTCAGGATTTTGAAGGCGGCTGGCACGTAATTGATCGCTATCATAACAATGACTTAGTAGAGCTGGCGGTAGCCCTTGATAAAGCGCAGACTGCGTAAGTCATTGATATGGGGCTTATAGCCCTATAAAAACTTTTTGGTTGACCGTTTTGGTGAAATCGGCTATACTATGCACATAGTTTAGCAAAAAGGAGCACAACATGGCACAAGAACTTTATGTAACCGTAGAAGTATACAAGCAGGACAAGCGCACCAAGGTTGGCGAAAAACTGCTTGCTGCACAGGACCACCAAGGGTTGGACAAGGACTTCTTAGAAGCAATGTATGTAAAGGAATTCCCAGAACCTAAATTCCGTGTACAAGCAGTTGACACTTTTGTAACTCGTAAAAACTTGATGAATGGTAAGGAGTTTCAAGAGCGTTACGATACTCCGCACTATTGTTCGCCTAGTTCAGAAGCATATTGGAGCATGTAATGAGTTGGACTTTCTTTATTAATATGCTACTTGGCGTGGCAGTTGGATTGTTTGTTTTCTCTATTTACGACGAGTTCCGAAAATGAAATACTTGCTTGAAACTACAGACTGGTCCAATTGCGAGTGCAACATTCCCAATCACACCTACATTGTAGAAGATGGCCGTAGCGGCCGCTTGCTTGGGTATATTAAAGCAGGTACTACTGATAAGATTATGTTTTCAAAGCCAATGAACTTTGATCGCAAGTATCGTGAATTCAAAGAGGTAAAAATCAAATGACCCCGCAAGAAGCAGCTCAGTACTTGCGTGATGTTTACAACGAAAACGATTACGCAACCGACCCAGGCTGGGATTTTCAAACATTCTTAAATTCAATCTACGATGCTGGTTTAGACGATTACTCGGAAACAGTAGTCGACTGCTATCAAATCTTGCAAGGATCCGACAAATATGAACCTTATGAATCTCGGTAATCGTTTCCGTGCTACGCTTAACCATCCAGGCTACAAGTGGTGGATGAAGTTGACAGATATCCTGCTCGCTGTTATACTAGCAGCATTGGTACTAACTTATTTTATAGGAATTTAAAATGGCTACTCTAGAAGAACAAGAAGCTCTAGTTGAGCACTTAAAGTTTACACCTCGTACCTACACATTTAGTTTGTGGGGTTATGGCGGTGAAGTTGTAATGGGTCGGGTAGATCGCAAAGTGTATGATTATTTCAAAGAAAACCAGATTAACCTGGATGAATACGCATATGATTGGGACAATGAAATGGAAGTACCCGAAGATGTGCAACCGTTCACTCCTGGCGAGTGGCATGATTGTGACCATATCTTACACGAGTCAGGTGTAGAAATGTCTGGCGCTTGTCATATTACCGTGTATGATGAAAACGGCAACGAAGTTTGGGATCATCGATTGGATCCGGCAGACCTAGACGAAGATGAAATCACAGTGATCGAATCTGAAGAATATTTTGCTCATCTTGAAGCACCTGGTACTGTTGTGTTCTATGGCCAAAGCCTAGAAAAAGGTACATTTATGGGCGGAGAGCTAGAGCTTACTAGCCCGTTTGATCCTACCAAGTTTAAGTTCTATTACAACGACATCGAAGGTTGGTCACTGTGCGGTAATGTTGAATACGACGATCAAGATATTGACAGTTTGTTTGACAACTACGATACCGTGGGCAAGAGCTCAAACTTTTATATGTGGTTGGTAAAAGAAGACGGCGAACTAGAAGGGGTTGACGAATGAAAGATCTAATTGGACTAATTGTAATTCTTGTAGTTGCTGTAGCAATTATTGCGGGCGGGTTTGTAGTACACCGTTGGTGGAATTATAACATGCCGTTTGGTTACGAAGACCAAGTTCAGGATACTGTGTGTGCGATGGTCAAGCCAGAAGCACTACGTGAAGGAGCATGTAACTAATGGCGTTTGAATGGCCTAGAATCCACAAGTGGGAAGAAAACATTATTCGCGATATTGAAGAATCAGTTCAGGAATATGTTTTTGAGTACTATGGAGTTGACGAAGTTTCAGAACTAACTGCGGATCAGATTGCTGAAGTTCAAGAGTTCTTCGAAGGCGAGCACGAAGGCAGTATTATGAGCGCAGGGTTTTATACACTTATTAATTGGTGGGAAAACGAACAGTGAGCATTGTAGCAACTTGCGGACACACACTAGACAAAATTGAAGGACTGGGTGTTACTTGCACTCGCAAAGGCACGGACCGCAAGGGAGAAAAGTGCTTGAGACACGAAACACTGTGCTTTCGGTGTTATCGAGCAGCAGTACAGCGCGACGAAGTATTGTTAACTGCTGAAGCAGAAACGGCATGGCTAGAATCAGAATCCTGGGACGGACGAGCGGACTTGACATTGGACTTGCCTGACAGTACAATATACGAGTTGATGAAGCAAGCACACGAGCTTGATATTACCTTTAACCAACTGGTTGAAAACATTTTACGTGAAGAAATAAAAAATGAAATGGCTACAGAGATGGTTTGATCGTAGACTAGAAAACTCGTGGAATCGAGCGCATGAACGTAAAATGTCAACGTCCAGTGGAATTCAAATTCGAGAAGACCCATTCAACTTCAACGACGGATTGCGAATTGAAATTAAAAGTGCCACTGGCGGCAAAGTAGTACAGATCGGCGTCTACGATAAAAAGCAGCACGAGCATCGCTATGCTACATACATTATAACAGACGAACAGGATTTTACTCAGGAACTTGCAAAAGCAATTACCGCAGAATCACTAAAGGCTTTGTAATGGACACCAACAAAATTGACACCGTTGAAGACGTACCACTCGTAAATCGTGTAGAAATAATTGACGAAACCGGGCGTGCGTATGTTAATATGAATGTCGAATACGTTCAATACAGTTTGCAAGACGGTGGACACACGCTTAAACTTTTTGTAACGAGTGAACAAAAGTGAATATTAAGCACTATCCAATCTTTAACACAGACGAGATTGCTGAACATTACTCAAAGCAAGACGGTGTTCCTGTCAAGTATGTCTGCACCTCTGCTCTTGGCAGCGAAGCATCTGCAATGGACATTTTCTATCGTGAGACCCCACATCCTGAGTTTGGTAATCGGTACTTTGGCATCTTTCCAAAATACAGTGGCAACAATGCAGGGGTGACGATAATCACCAATGCTGATGCGATTGAGGGTCAGACCTTTGCGATGATTGAAGATCCGTATGGCAATCTGATCTACTCTCAGCATCGCCATGACTTTAGAATGATGGAGAATGGTAATATGATCGACGGTGGTCGTGTGTATGTTCGTGCGAATGGTATGATTCGTTCCTTTGAAGTAAAGGACGGCGAGTTTGTGGAGATTAAAGAATAATGGATTGGGCAGTATATACAAAAGCAGAAGTAGAAGACTTGCTTAACGCTGAACGCGAGCAATGTGCTCGTATTTGTGAAGAAACAAATCCAGAACTAGCAAAAGAGATTCGAGAACGTATGTCATGATGACTTCGGTTGTATTTTGGGTTTTTACAGTAGTAGCACCTAACGGTGTTATTGCTGTTTATGAGGAATACCCCACAGCAAAAGAATGCGCTGCGCATTTAACGGAATATACACGCATGAGTTTGTCAGAGTTTCGTGCTGATTGTAGCCCTCGACATAAGGTAATATTTCCTCCGCCAAGTTATGACAGAAATAATTAAAGTAGAACCCGCTACTCCGACATTTAGTGTAACTTGGAAATTAACATCTAGGTGTAATTATGCTTGTTCGTATTGCCGTCCAGAAGATCATGATAGTACCGCCCCACAAAAAAGTTTAGAAGAATTAAAAAATATCTGGAAGCAAGTGGTACATAAATCCAAACACCTTAATTTACCATACAAGATAGGATTTACCGGAGGCGAACTTGCTACTAATAAAAATTTTTTACCTTTCCTAGAATGGCTACGAAAGTTTGATCCGTTGATTTTTTTGTATGTTACTACAAATGGTAGTGCAAGTGTAAATTATTATTCTCGCATGACTAATACTATCAATGGGTTAAGTTTTAGTTTACATTCAGAGTATGTTAACGAAGCGGAATTTTTTGAAAAAGCATCTGTTATAAATTCTCTTATGCCTAGACCAGAAAAAAGTTTCCATGTTAATATCATGGATGAACCTTGGAATCAAACACGAATCAAATTGTATAAGAATATTTTAGATAGTAATGCAATTTCTTATTCGATCAATAAACTAGATAGCAGAGTTAGAATTAAAACACCAACAATGCAAGGGAGTTACAATATTGACTGAATTCTCAGATCATGAAAATTATAATTGTAGGATAACACTAAAATCTGGCGATTCGTATCAAATTAACGCTAATTGGTTGCGCAACGAAGGGTTAGATCGCTGGAGAAACTGGCATTGTAAAGCAGGAGTAACACGATTATTGATTGCCGATGACCAAGTTTATAGTGGCGAATGTCGTAATCAACATCTAGGTACGATTGATAATTGGAAGTTAGAAGAAACATTTACTATATGTAATAGGGAAAGTTGCACCGGGTGTGCCGACGATTTAATGGTTGAAAAACATGAATTTATACCTTCACAAAGCAGCGAAGAAACTAGGGATCCATCCTAAACTGCTTAAAGCAGACATCAAACAAGGCCGCTTACATATGGATGATTCAGGCTGTATTAGTTGTGATGAATTAAAAAAATTGTATCCCGATCAATGGGCCCAAGCAGTAGAACAAAATTTAGATTATTGGGAAGGCATGAAGGAAACTGCTAAACAGTTAACCATGCCAGACGCAACTGATCTTGAATCAAAACGTCTTTATCGTGCTATTCGTAAACTTGAAGCGGAGAACTACAGTTTGCGCAAACGAGTAGCAGACTTAGAAAAACAATTATGGAAACATTAAATCCTTACATAGAATATTCAGACAAGTTTGATCGGTTTGCTGCCGAGAAGTTTCCGCATCAACTTGATGTCTCACTTGAGCTAGGGTTACTCGACGATTGCATGGAATGGTGCCGCAACAATTTAGAGTACGAATATCGTATTAACCAAACTTCGTTTAGCCTTAAAAATTGTGAATATCACTTTTACTTCGAAGATTCGCACGATGCTGTGGCATTTAGTCTTAGGTGGGGAAACACTAAATAAAACATGAGTTGTAACAATGGAAAGGCATGCTCCACTAAATGGTGTGGGTGGCTACAGAGCCTGGCACAAATCGCTGTAGCAGGAGTTATTGTTTACGCCGGAGTCGTCGTAAATCAACACATGGAATCGTGGACTCGTGCCTTTGACCAAGGAAGTAAAGATCTACACAATATCAGTCGAGCAATGACTCAAATCGAAACTGATATGCAAGTCATCCGTGTGCAAATGGATGGTATGAATATCAATACTGCTGGATTAAATCAAAACTTTGCACACTTAAATCATCAAATGGATGCGATGAATTATCAAGTCGGTAGCATACGTAATCGTTTTTCCCCAATGGGAATGATGCGTGGGATGATGCCGTGGTAGTATGTAAATGTAGGGATATCAGAGAAGAAGATTACCCTACAGAAGCAGAATTAAAAGAACGCATTATGAAACCCGACTTTAATTGTGGGCAATGTCAGATGCGTTATTTAATGGTTGACAAACAGCCTAACACCCAGTATAATACAAAAACTTAGAGTACAGCCACTTAATAAAATATATGCGGACATTTGTCGACAACTGCTTCCGCGGGTCAGGTTACGGTTCGAAACGTAGACCGTTGTACTTTAAGTGTCCTGGGCATGACAATAACCTGCCCAATATTAGTTAGAAGCCCCTGACGCCTCTGTGAACACATGCGCACCACTGGGACCTGAATAGACAGGTATCGCTAGCAGGACGCTGCTAGAATGGGCAACTTATTTTGTAGGGATGGTATAATGGCATTACGCTGGACTCCAAACCCAGAGATTGAGGTTCGATCCCTTGTCCCTGCGCCATTATTACTTAAATATAGTAAACAACGAGGTGACCAAAATGAAAAAGGAACGCAAGAAGAATCCAGTTGCCCGGTTTATGAATGATTTCAACAAGCCCGCAACGCATAAAGACAAAACGAAATACTCGCGTAAGGCAAAGCACAAGGCTCGCCCAGAGCCTTTTTTTATGGCCGCCTAATCAACAACTTACATTTTCTAAAAATCAATGACTTACAGCACCGCTAAGTTGTTGTTTTTATACCACAATTTGCCCAAAATTTCCTTATGGGCCATAGAAAATTTCTGGAAAAATTCACAAAATACGGTTGACCTTTTTGGCCCGTTCGGCTATAATACTAGTATGAGCTAAGGGAAATAGGTCCCGCAGCAGTACAGGAGAAAAAACATGCGTACTTGGGAAGGTGTAATTATTATTCGCAATGCAATGGGTCAGCTGATTCGTCGCTACTCAGTGCAGGCGCAAGATCCGCATACTGCTCGAGCTATGCTTGAAGCATATGGCGAAGTTAAGGCTGTTTATTTGAAGGGGTAACATGGAATTACTATTTGTAGCACCGTTAGTATTCGTTTTTTATTATGGTTCAATTGTATAAGGAGTTTTTAATGAACAAAGAAATTGCAAAGATTATGGCAACTAACATTTTCAAGTTTGTTGCGGTTATTGGTGGATATTTTGCAGCAACAGTTGGTACAACACTGTTAGCCAATTACCTGTTTGGTTGGGATAAGCAAACAGTATTTTTGTCAGTAACATTGTTGGCTATGCTAGCAATTGGTGTATGGACAACATATGATTACGCTAAATGGAAAGTTGACTTTGACGCCAAATACAGCAACAAGTAAGGAGATGGGTATGTTTGAAGATGTTCGTAAAGAATTGGAAGAAAGCGTTCAACGTGTTCTGGATAAGTGCGACGCTATTATCGCTAAACTAGACGAAATGGAACGCAAGGAAATGGAATCAGAAGCACGGGAGGCAGACTACAATGGTTGATATGCAAAAGAATGCAGTAGAACTTCTTCGTTATATGCAGGATGCACAGCGTTATGGCTTGCGTGAAGAAGCAGCAGGGCAATACGCACATTTGCAGATGATTGCACACGAAATGCGTATTGCACGAGTTGAACAGCGTTACGCACACACGGATATCTTGTAATGAAAACTCGTACCAAATGGATTTGGATTCACGTAATAGCAGCACTAATTTTTATTCCGTTGCTGTTTATTACACTTGGAATGCACATTATCTCTAACCAAATTGCCGAAAAGCAGGAGTCTTAAAATGGATTACATTAGCGAAACAACAGACTTTGATACTATTGCATATGGGCTCGAAGACTATCAATACAACACTCTTGAAGATATGTGGTTCAACGAACTGCGCAGTTTTGCAGACAGCAAGGAAGAACTCATTGATGCTGCTAACGTGCTACTAATTGCTTGCTCCAGCCCAAACCGTGTAGTGGACGTGTCATATGATGAGGTTGAACGTGGCTATGACTGGGCATTTACTCGGACTATTCACTAATGCTTAAAGTAGTACATACAAAGGAGCCGGGTGTTGGAATATTTGACGACTTTGAATATCCAACGCACGTAGCTGCTGATGTTGATGTACTTGCATATTTTTTGTGTAACGTACATCGTGTAAAAGATAATCGCGACGCTGGACCGATGTGGCAGGATTTGCTTATGGGTCCAGAGAAAGATATATACCCGCCAAGCAACACACACCTTGCTGAAGCACGTATGATCCGCAAGTACTATAAGGATAAAATTATATTACAGCGTCTCAAGGGCGACGAAGTAAGCAAGTTTCGTAATGAATTGTACACGTTTGCTACGGATCATATAACAGAAGTTCCAATTGACTATTTTGGAATGATGGTGCGACTACCAGACTTTTATGAGTACGACTGTGCAATTGATCGCATTGTTGAACGTTATCCAGTTGAGCGTACATTGCCGCAAATTAACGCTAGTAACTTGTTGTTTGATTCAGAAAAACGCGAGCTAAGTTTTATTGCAGTAACAAAGCGTTATACCAAAGATACTAAGCGTTACGAATATTGGTTCAGTACTGAGAATCGCTCCGTTGCGAAGATTGATATTGAACTGCATAACCCGCTGCGTAAATTATTTGAACGACACATCGCAGCAAACAACAACCGTGTAAATGTACACGGATATTATAATATCCAGAAAATGAAAGGACGTGAAAACTTCAATTATTACGATCTTTCAAACTGGGAAATCATCTAAAACTTAAAACCTTAAATCGCAAGTAAGAGGAAAAAATGGATAAGAAATTCACCGTAGTTGGCACCGCAGTAAATCCCGACGGGACCTGTAAGGTTCGCTACGCAAACGATTTTGTATCACGTATCAAGACATTGGACAAGGCTGGTTGCACGGACATTAAGCTGTACGAACTGCAAGCGCCGATGACTAAGTTGCAAGCCTGTCGTTGGCTGCGTGAGCAGGACTTTGGTTGGACTGAGCAAGAGCGAGAAGCAATTGACATGAAGCTCGCTGATAAGACTCGAGAAGATAACCGTCGGATGGCTAAAGCAACGCTGACCGACAATATTCAGAATGCGGTAGTTACTAACAAGGAAACCGATCCACGTGTAGCAGCGTTCATTGAAAAACATCTTACTAATATTGCTGACAAATAAATATTCAGCATGTTTTATGAAGACCAGTTGAGCGAGGTTATTCACGAATCAATTGTTCGTGTAATGGGAGTATTATATCAAAGCGGTCTAGTCGAAGCTGCAAATATGGGGGCTATGATGAGATTGTTTGAAGTTAGTGAAGAAGTTTGTTCTCAGTATGACAATCTAGTTGTTGTCTTTGATAATGATTTCTTCAATGACCACGAACGGATAACAGGAGTCGATCTTCGCGATCAGACAACAACTATACATTAATGGAACAAGTCGTACATTTTTTAAAAAGAAGCTATTATAGTGACCGCATTGCGTTTTACTTTGAAATGCTTTCGTTTATTTTTACTGTAGGTGCTAGTTTAACACTGGCATTTACAGCAGACAATCCTGATATGCGAATAGTATATCCTGGATTTTTTATCGGTAGTTTATTCGGAATTTACGGATACTATCGTAGAGAACTTGCATGGCCTATGCTACTAACCACATACTTTGCTTTTGTAAATGTATTTGGTTTTGGTGTAGCTATGTTGTGGTGGTAATATAGGAGATTATACAATGACTACCCATGAACAAATCGTTGCAGCGTACGAAGCGTACCTTGCAGAAAATGAAAAGTTTGAAGACAAGAAAGTCAAGGCAGCAGCAACTCGCGCTCGTTCTGCTCTAGGTGATCTAGGTAAGCTAGCAAAAGAACGCCGCAAGGAAATTATTGACGCTAAGAACGCGATGTAATTATGTCTAAATATACTCTACCTGTTATTGAAGATCCAGATACCGGCGAGCTCATGCTAGAGTTTACAGAAGAAGTACTACAAGAGCTTGACTGGGGAGTCGGAACTGTGTTACAATGGACCGACAATGAAGACGGTACTTGGACACTTTCAAAGGTAGAAGACCAATGACAATGCATCTTGTTAAAGGCATGACAACTACTCGTGTCGCCAAGAGTAAACGCAAAATTACTCGTGTCGACTACGAGCGTTATGTTGAAGAACATCGCGAGTATAACAAGCGTTTGAAACAGCAACATAGACATTCCGAACGTCTAACGCTTGAGCAGTACATCGACTACGTACACGGTAAAAGCCCTGTACGCACAAAACAAATAAGTAAACATTATACAACGGCAGAATATCGTCCCTCGGAAGGACCTTATCGCCGCCACACACCTCATATACCTAGCGTAGACTTGGGAGGTAATTTCACCACTAAAGCAGAGCCTATGAAATACACAGGCACACTAGTAAAAGGAATCGCTACGATGCATAAATCCAATGCTGTTCCGGTGATCGACGAACAACACGCAAAAGATATTTCTAAAATGCGTAGATAACACATGGCAAAAGACGACAACATTACATTAACAGGGTTAGTAACAGAAGTACTGCCCGGCGCAACAGTTCGCGTTAAACTTAACGAGACCAATAAAGAGATTATTGGTTATATCAGCGGGCGCATGCGTCAGAATAATATTAAAGTATTAATGGGCGACGAAGTAGAAATCGAAGTTAGCCCGTACGATCTAAACAAAGGGCGAGTAACTCGCCGCAAATAAATACTTAACGCACCATTTAATGGGAGAGTTAAGTATGAACGTAGATCAAACTGCAATTTTGCAAATTAAATCTGAGTGCAAGGCTCAAGATAAAAAACCATGTTTGCGTATCATATTAAATGAGAATAACGTAGAATTTCGTTACGATAACTGTAACGATATGCATTATGGCGGTTGCTTTGCTTTTACAACTAACGGAGTAACAGTTAGTGCTCCGACGGATTGCGAACAACTGGTTACTGGGCGCACACTATATTATCATGCAGATCAAGGATATTTTCTTCGATGACTGACAGAATCGTTCACAACGATTTAGATATCATCTATGAAAAGAAGCACGATACACATTATTCAAGATTATGTCTGCCAAGCTATTCTAGCACAGTTAAATTCTTGCGCAACTTTGGCGATTTTTACTGTGCCAATCTTACTGACTTAGAGTTCACGCATCAGGAGGATGTATATCGACGGGAAGCAAATCAACTTTTCCGCGATAACGCAATTGGAGTATGTAGATACCCAGCGTTCTTACACCGAAAAATTAAATTAGCGCATATTGGATTAACTGAAAATTGGCACAGTCCGGTTTTTGCTATAAAAAAAGACAACCGTGTGTTCTTAACAACCGGACATAATAAAATTTATGCAACTTCTCTACGAAAACAAAATCGCGAAGATGACTTTAAGGTATTTGTATTAGATATTGACAAAGATCCTGGAGCATGTTTTAAGAATGTTGTTCACATTAATACCGATTTAGAGTTTCAAACATATATCGGTAATGAGTTTGTTATAGACATTAGTTTTGAACTGGTCGATGGTGAGATTTTGCCATGTATAATGCAATTTAGTTTTGATTATCCAATGCAGTACCATAATAATATGGATCAACATCTTGCGCAACAAAACCAAAATTTTATTAGACGGGTTTTAGTTAATTCTAAAATTCCAATAACCATTCATGATTCTTATTGTAGTAGTATTTCTGATACATCGGGTCTGTTCGAGGTTAATCAACTTCAGGCAAACAGTACAAAACTGCAATTAAAAACAAATCAACGTATCATACTAGATCTCGCTGATTTACTTCCTTATCTGCTTGACCCAATGACTAATTTTCAAGCAACCGATAATACCTACACAGTTTGGGTCAAAGAAGGAGATGTTAAATCCGGAATCGTCTGCCCTGCATATATTGGCTAAATAGTATAAAAACAAAAGGTGATTTTATGGCAAAGCAAACAGTTAATATTGGTAGTGCTGCAAATGACGGCACCGGTGATCAGCTTAGAACTGCATTTGACAAAATCAATGATAACTTCGATGAATTTTATACAGCAATTACACCTGCGGACAGCGACGGAGATCCTGTAGTTAACAATGATACTTTAATTATTGCTACTAGCAAAACTCCAGTAGCTGCAATAGGAGCAGCAGGCGATAAGCAGGGTATGATCGCATGGGATCTTGATTACATTTATGTCTGTGTTGCAGATTACGACGGCACAACTGCAATTTGGCGCAGAGCATCAGCACTTTCTTGGTAGTATAAATGGCACAACCTGTTTGGATTACTGATAGCGGAAGTTTAGGAACAATTCAAGAAGGGCAGTTTTTTCAATTGTCCCTTCTTGCTTATGATCCCGATACACCCAATGATAAAACAGGATTGTTTTTTAGTCTGTTGGCTGGGTCGCTGCCTGCGGGAATTCAAGTAGGACCCACCGGGATTATTTCTGGTATCCCAAAAGCAATCGCAAGCGTGCAAGGGGTTCCGCTTGATGTTGGCGAAAATGTCACATCTAAATTTAGTGTACGTGCATATACCAAAAAAGACGATGGATCAGTTAATCGGTTAAATGATAGAACATTTGAAATAACAGTAATTGGACAAGATATACCGGAATTTGTTACTCCGGCAGGGCAACTTGGTAGATACTTTGACGGTGAATTTGTTGATTATGATTTAGAATTCACAGACGTCGATAACAGCGATTCAGTTCGGGCATACCTTGCAGGAGGGAATTTGCCTCCGGGGTTAGAACTGACTACCGCGGGCAAAATCACTGGATTTATTGATAACATTTCGTCATTAGATCCTAGCTCAGAAGTAGGGTTTGACAGGACAGCTAGTCCGTGGGATCTTTACCCATTTGACTTTTCAACAAGAAATATCAGCAAAGAATATCAATTTACAGTTAAGATTACAGACGGCAAGGAATACAGGCTAAGAACATTTACAATTTTTGTTTATGATCGCCGTGCAATGACTGCGGACAATATTGAATTAACCGCAGACAATACTGATATTACTGCCGACGGCATATCTTCACATCGTCCGTATATTGATAATTACAACTCAGATCTTGGTACGTATAATCATAACAATTTCTTCATGCATCAATTTGAAGGCGTTGATCCCGACGATGATGCAATTGTATATACAGTTGAGTCAGGGATTTTGCCGCCAAACACAAGTGTTGATCCAGATACAGGGTGGATGTTTGGATATCTAACTAATATTGGGTTAGGCTCTGAATCGTATTCGTTTGTTATTAAGGTAGCAAAGGCATCGGATCCAGGCACAAATCAAACTTTTGCGTTTACAATTACATTAGAGGGCGACATTGATACTAATGTCACATGGTTAAGTGATACCAACCTTGGCACGCTTGACAACGGCGAAACTAGTACATTGTATGTAGCTGCAACTCATGTGATTGGCGAAACATTATACTATAGATTAAATCCAGGATCTAACAGTAGATTACCGCAAGGGTTAGCATTGCTTGAAACTGGCGAAATAGCAGGACGGGTGAGTTACCAGACATTCAGCCTGGACAGCGGAACAACAACATTTGATAAGAATATACAGACTCGACTAACTAGTAACGAGACTACGTGGGACCGACGTTTTACATTTACCGTCGAGGCATATAACGCCGACGGCCAAATTAGTGTTACAAAAGATTTCATAATTGACCTTAATAGAAAGTATGACAAACCTTGCCAGTGTCTAAGATTAGAAGCATTTTTAAGCGACAATGACAGAGAATCTATTAACAATCTACTCCACAATCGAGACATATTTCGTTCTGAGTGGATTTATAGAGCCAATGACCCTTGGTACGGTGTGCGAAAGAAAGTCTGGTACGAACATGCCTATGGAATGGAGCCCAGCTTATTCTCTGAGTACCTGACAGCAGTAGAAAAGAATCACTATAACAAGCAAATTATTCTAGGAGAGATTAAAACTGCTAGAGCATTAGACAACGACGGTAACGTGTTGTACGAAGTAGTCTATAGCCAAATTATTGATGACCAAGTTAATAACAATAACGAAAGTGTAGCAAAAGAAGTTACATTAAAGTATCCTATTAACAAAGATGATTCAACTGAAATTACTACAGTATATCCAAACAGTTTAGAAAATATGAGAGAACAAGTAGTATCCGAAATTGGACAAATTGCACCAATTTTGCCAAGATGGATGTTGTCTAAACAAGAAAACGGATCAATTTTAGGCTTCACAAGAGCCTGGGTTATTGCATATACTAAACCAGGAAGAAGTAAACAGATTAAATATCTCATTGACAATTACAATGGGATTGCACTCAATAAAATTAACTTTGAGGCAGACAGGTATGTTCTCGGATGGCAAGCTGCTAAACTTTGGGATAGCAACAATGACGAATGGTACGAATCTAGAATGACAACGTTTGATCGTACAGAATCTGATCCATACGCAACCCCCGACGATGAAACAATTTTTGATGGCGGCAGTTTACGGTTCATATATAATGTTGATAAGTATGAATACACTGACGCATACGATAAATATATTATATTTCCAAAAAGAAGGATTATAGATAATGGCGAGTAGCATCAACCCAAACAATATTGACACAGCTTACCCAGTAGCTGGTCAGGACAACGATAGTCAAGGCTTTCGCGACAACTTTACAAATATTAAAACTAATTTCACTTATTCTAAAAGCGAAATACAAGATCTACAGAGTAAGGTTATTTTAAAGAGCGCATTATCCGGCACTACACTTGATAACGACATGGCTGGCGCACTTGTTACTTCTATGAAAGTAACAGATTTGCGCGAAACACGTGTTCCTAAAGGAACATTGAGTGGTTCAGTTGATCTTGATATTTCCGAAGGGCCATTCCAGACGTTAACTACAAGTGGAAGTGTAACACTTTCGTTTTCAAATTGGCCAGCAGCAGCAAATCATAGTAAATTAAGACTACAATTAACCGTAGCAAACATCAGTCATACACTTACCCTACCTGCTGCGGTATCATTAGGCACTGACGGTATCACTGGTATTAATTCCAATATTATTACTTTTCCAGAAACAGGTACATATGATTTTGAATTCACCACCAATGACGGCGGCAGCACAATTAATGTAGTAGATTTAAATCGCAGTAAAGAAAACATCCGTTACAACTCTGAAGACTTAGCAGCATCGGCAGCAGCAAGTCTAGATGTTACTGCTAGTTATTTTGATACTGCGACTGCCGAAACTGCTACTTTAGCAGCAGGTGTTGCCGGGCAAGTTAAGGTATTTGCAATGACAACCGACGGCGGCGATATGGTTATAACTGTTGCAAACGCTGGCTGGAAAGCATCAGGGTCAGGCACAATTACATTTGGCGACATTGGCGATGGATGCACCTTAATGTATCTAAATAGCAAGTGGGTATGTATTGGCAACAACGGCTGTACATTCGCATAAACAACTTGACAAACAATTCAGGTCCGTGTATAATTCTATAATTAAATAGGAGAAAACATGGACCTGAATTCTTATATGCGCTTCGTAGAAAGCGTGACCAGCAAAGAATCTAACGATTTAACCACTTTTATGAACCGTCTAGATGAAGTGGACGGTAACTGGGACGATGCAGCACAAGCACACGGCCCAAATGTAAATGTTCCGCTGTTACTAACAGCAGCAATTGGCATGGCAGCAGAAACTGGTGAATTCTGTGAGCTTCCTAAAAAAATCTTCTTCCAAGGCAAGCCATTAAATACTGATACATTATTTCATATGAAGCGTGAGCTAGGCGACGTCATCTGGTACTGGGTAAATGCTTGCCGCGCACTTGGACTAGATCCCAATGATGTAGTAGAGGAAAATGTGCGTAAACTTGAAGCACGTTATCCTGGCGGCGAATTTGATAGTTGGTTCTCGGAAAATCGCAAAGCAGGAGATTTGTAATGGAACATCCGTTTCTTGATACTGAAGAAATTACAAAGATGAAACTTGAAGATATTCAGAGCAAGGTTACGGAATTAACTAGTAAGCTACAGTTTGCATACAACACCAACAACGGTGCGTTGATACATCAATTAAGTATGGCTCTTGAATCATATAACACAGCAATGCAGCGTAAGTTATCAGAGATGTTCCCAAAAGATCAAGAAGAAAAATATAAAAATAAGATTGATATTAAATGAATATAAGACTAAATTCTGAATTTGATTTTAACTCTGGGATCTGGATGGACGACGAGTTACGATTTAATAGATATAAACTTAGCCTGTATATGATTACAGGTACAGAAAATAATAATGATCAAGGAACAGCGTTAGAACGTATTAGATATTTTCTTGCGCAAGCATCGAGGTCAGTTTTTATTAATTCAGACAATGTCGACGTTATTGAACAGTTGATTGATCTTGGTGTACCAGTAATAACACTGCCCGGTGATCCGTATGACCAATTTATACAGATTGCATTATTTAAAAAACTTAATGCAATTACAGAAGATAACTTAGTTATTACTGATATAGAACTATCTAGTATGTTTGGCGATTACGTAAAATATCTTCACTGTGATGAAGAACCAACTGGTCCTTTTGAAGATGAGAACTGGTGGAGTAAAACAACTCCAGAACAATTTGACAAAAAAATCTTGCATAAAGGTAAAAATGTTGTTAAAATTACCCGTTATCCAGACTGGAAAGAAGTAGACTTAGCTTGGGATGCAGATCAAGATGATGAATATGTTATAGAATTTGTCCCTGACAACTCGGTGACTTTTGATAAAGATGAAGACTGACGTATACGGACAACAAGTATATACAAGTAACGATGTATTTCAACAATTAATGCGTGATCCTACTCTGGAGGATTACGGTACATTTCTTGTAGATGACACAAATAATAACATCAATAATATTGTACAAGCATATATAGAGCCCGATACAGATGTTGACGAATTTCATCGGCAAAATCAACAAAATTGGTACATGCCAGAAAATTATAAAAAACTCGACATTGCAAAGCATGTTTTAGATTTATGTCAAACAGATTATGAGTTGCAAAGAGTAGGCGAAGAACTATTACTGTATCAAGAAAGAGACTTGTTTGATCTGCTACGATATCTGGTATATCTTGTTGATACTATGAAAGCAAACAATATTATATGGGGAGTAGGACGTGGATCTAGTGTATCAAGTTATGTACTATATCTATTAGGCGTGCATCGCGTTGATAGTATATATTATGAATTAGATGTGCGCGAATTCCTCCGATAAATATGCGTATATAATGGAGAACCATAATGGCAAAAACATACAGAACAGCACGAGGAAAGTCAGTTGACCTTGGTGCTTTGATAAACAGAAATGAACAAACACGTGCAGTTGGTAATATGAACGTTAATGCTCGTGGAGACTTACTAGATAGTAAAAATAATTCAGTTCAAAAGAAAGCTGAGAGACTACGCAAACAATACAGACGTCAAATTGGTACCAAAGTTTCTGATGAACCAGTAGCAGCAAGTAAATTTGATGTAGATAATTCAAACACCCAGGCACCTGTTGTTAAGCAGCATGTTGTTGAAAAACCTGTTGTGGCTGAGAAAGCTGCTATAGTCGAACCAACTGTTGAAGAACCAGCAGCAAAGGGTGGGTTAGCAGCAGCAATTGCCAAAGCTCGCGAAGTTAAACAAGAACCTTTAAAAACTCCAAGACAACAAGCACGGTCGAAATCAGGCGTAAAGAAGATTTAACTTATGGCAAGTATTAACGTAGCACCAGTAAAAGCAGAAACTCTGCGAGCAATTCACGATCATGTATTAGTAACAGACATGAATTTTTCTGAACGCTTTACCAGTGGTGGTATTTTTATCCCCACTGATGACATGAAAAGTTCAGGCGTTCGTCCGCGCTGGGCAATGGTGGTTGCTGTTGGTCCAGATCAAAAGGATGTAGAAGTAGGTCAGTTTGTACTTGTTGCACACGGACGTTGGACACGCGGCATCGAAATTGAATTAGGTGGTAGAGCAGCAACAATTCGTCGTGTTGACAATAATGATATTCTTCTTGTTAGTGACGAACCGCAAGTCGACGACACTATGAGTAAAGAAACAGACGGTGGCAAAATGCAATCGGATGCTAAAATTTACGGATCACTACATAACTCTTAATGCTTCAACCAAAAACGCAATATGGCTCTGATGCTATGCTTGCTATACGCAAACTAGTATTAGAAATGCATTCAGGATATAACGACGGATATATTGCGAGTTATTATAAGCATGAATTGTTTATTATTAAGCATTTATTAGACCAAATTTATAATAACGCTCCTACTTTTTCAAACGAAAAGGAATGGGAGCATGAACTTTTAATTGACAAACTCTCCGAAAAATAGTATTATACGACTATGAAAGAACTATGGACTGAAAAGTGGCGTCCTCGCACAGTTGAGGACTATGTGTTTCGCGATGAAGCACAGAAGAAACAAGTACAAGGTTGGGTAAAATCTGGTGCTATCCCTCATTTACTATTCTCAGGTGCTCCTGGTGTAGGCAAGACTACACTAGCAAAAATCCTGATTAACGAACTTGAAATTGATCAGTATGATGTGTTAGAGATTAACGCAAGTCGCGAAAACTCTGTAGACACCATTCGTGATAAGATCACAACGTTTGTTAGTACAATGCCATTTGGCAACTTTAAGGTGGTACTACTCGACGAAGCGGACTATATTTCACCAAATGGCCAGGCTGCATTGCGCGGCGTAATGGAAACATATCATGCAAGTGCCAGATTTATTCTTACCTGTAACTATCCAAATCGTATTATCCCTGCTCTACATTCTAGATGTCAAGGATTCCATATCGAGCGTGTGGATATTGTTGAGTTTACTGCTCGTATGGCTAACGTACTTCTTAGCGAAGGGGTTAATTTTGAGTTAGATACTCTGGATACATATGTTAAAGCAACCTATCCAGATCTAAGAAAATGCTTGAACATGTGCCAGATGAACGTTGCAGATGGCACATTAACCAAGCCAAATGGCGACGAAGGTGGTTCGCAGGATTATAAACTACAAGTAGTAGATTTATTCAAAGCAGGTAAAATTAAAGAAGCTCGCAATATGCTTACCACAAGTGTGCGTCCAGAGGACATGGAAGAACTGTATCGTTGGATGTACGACAACTTGGAGTTGTGGGGCGACACAGACGAAAAGAAGGATAAGGCAATCCTTGCTATCCGCACAGGACTTGTTAATCACAGTTTTGTAGCGGATCCAGAGATTAATCTCTCTGCAACATTGGTAGAATTAACGTCTTGATGAAGAAATTTCATGCTCTTGAACCTGCAATTGATCCAAATAATAGAATTACATTTCTACTAGATTGGGAATTAACGCTAAAATGCAATCTAGACTGTAGTTATTGCGGGACCGGGCATGATAATTCTATGCCTTATCCGAGTCTAGAAGAAAGTCTAAGGTCAATTGACTTTATGTTTGAATATGCAGATTTGTATATGAAAACAAAGCCTAACGGGATTAGATATGTAGTATTAAATATCTACGGTGGTGAAGCAATGACCCATCCGGATATTATCAAAATACTAGACGAAGTATATAAGCGTTACAACCCATATCGGGATAACTGGCATTTAACGGTTACCACTACTACAAACTTAATTATTAAACCGGAAAAACTTAAAAACTATATTCCTTATATTGAAGAATTTACTTGCAGTTATCATACCGAAAGTACACCAACACAGCAAGATTGGTTTAGATCTAATTTATTATTTCTTAAGGAAAATAATCGTAGAATTAAAGTAATCGTGTTAATGCATACTATTCAGGAAAATTTTGAAAATAGTTTGCGTATGATGGAATGGCTAGATAAGCATGAAATTAAATATCTACCTCGTGCATTAGATCATGGAATTAGTCAGGTTGAATTTAATTATTCAGAAAAACAGAAAGAATGGTTTAATAATTTTTTTAAGAGTAAAACATATAAGACAGATTTTGAATTAACAGTAGAACCTAAAAACGAGAAATTTGATTTAGCTAACGATGGCGGAAGAGCATGTTGTGGCGGAAGACAAGTATGTTTAAATGGTAACTTAAAATCAAGAGAATTCTTTGTACATAACAACTTTTATGGTTGGAATTGTTCAGTAAATCATTTCTTTGTATTTGTTAGACAATGGGATGGAGCAATTTTTACCAACCGTGATTGTAGAGTCAATTATGATGGAGTATTAGGACCAATTGGTAACTTAGCAGATTCTGAGAAGTTACTCGATTTTACAAGACAAAATTTACAAAACGACACCTTGCCGGTTATTAAATGCTGCAAGCATAGATGTAAATGTGGATTATGTGCGCCGAAAGCAGATGATCCAGATACGTATAATAATTTAATGAGGAAATATTACAGACCATGAGATATTTTATTGCAACATATGTAAACAAGCCAGATGGCACATATGACGAAGCTGTTAAAGTAGATAAAAATTTGAAAAATAAAGATTTAGCATCAGCAAACGTTATAATGGATTTTAAGGAACGCAAAGTTCTGAAATTGCGTTTAGATGATGGCCAAGTTGGCGAAAAAGATTGGGGTAGAGTATGGGTTTATTACCATACGCACTACAAGGATTTAATTGATATGCTAGATAAACAATACGGATATGATGAATCAAAGATTGAAACAGAAACGAATCCTAGTTGATGCCGACGGCGTACTCCTTGATTGGCTGTACGCTTTTGACCAATGGATGATTCGTCACGGATTTCAAGTAAAAGACCCAAACGGATATAAAGTAGACGAGCGTTTTTACATTGAATATGATAAAGGCAAGATGTATGCTAAGATGTTTAATGAAAGTGCGTGGATTCGCAAACTTCCTCCACACAAAGACGCTATCCATTATGTAAAGAAACTACATCAGGAACACGGTTATGTATTCCACGTAATTAGTTCACTTAGTGACGATGAATATTCGCAGCACTTGCGTACTAAGAACTTACGTGAATTGTTTGGAGATACCGTGTTTGAAAAGTATGTATACTTGGATACAGGCGCAGACAAAGATGCTGCGCTAGAACCATATCGTGATTCTGGTTGTTATTGGGTAGAAGATAAACCAGAAAACAGCGAATTAGGCCATAATATGGGATTAACTCCTCTACTTATGGAGCACGATCATAACGCCGATCACGTTAGTGATAACGTGCGGCGTGTACAAAACTGGCGTGAAGTTTACGAAATTATTACTCAGTCTTGATATAGATCTAGCACGGTATCGATGATTCTGTGTCGTTGAATGTCCTTGGTTGATAATTTACAAACAGTGATGCCAGATGTCTGTTCTTGAAGTCTAGCACAAAGATCAATGAGACCATTTTCGGACTTACGGCGATCTGTTTGTTCTACGTCACCTGTTACAACAATCTTACTACCTTCACCAATACGTGTTAGTAGCATTTTCATTTGTCCAGGAGTGGCGTTTTGCATTTCATCTCCAATAATCCAAGCGTTCTTGAATGTGCGACCTCTCATAAATGCTAGTGGGGCAACTTCCACAATTTGTTCTTCTAGCATTCTTGTGATCTCTTGAGGCGTGTAATATTCACGTAATACGTCTAGTAATGGACGAGTCCAAGGTGCCATTTTTTCTTCAAGGGTACCCGGTAAGAAGCCATGCTGCTCGTCTTCTACGCCTACTGCTGGTCTTGTTAGTACAATACGTTCGCAACGCCCCATTCTAAAACAACGGATTGCTGCTTGCATTGCTAGATATGTTTTGCCTGTACCTGCTGGGCCATAGGCAATAACAATGTCAGTGCTTGGATCAAGTAATCCTACAATATAGTTCTCTTGATTAAGTGATTTAGGAATTAACTCTGTTTGTCTTAGCTGTGTTTTTAATGCTGAATTAAAGTTAATAGTATTTTCATCTTTCTTTAAACGTTTGTTTCTAGCCATATATCTCCTTCCTGACTTAATTTTATTTAAGGCCGCAATCAGATCAATATTACAGCTCAGTTATTGAAATTATTTTGGCACTAAATACTTGGCTTTGTTCCTCAAATTTCTTTTTAATACCCCGTCTTGACACATGGTATATACTAATGTATAATGATAATCATAAGTGAGTTATTATACACTTATAAACGTAAGACAATTTAATATTAAGGAGTTTTTATATGGAATTAGGCTATGCCTTAAACACCTTCTACTTCCTCATGTCAGCGGTGCTGGTTATGTGGATGGCAGCAGGTTTCACTATGTTGGAGGCAGGTAGTGTTCGAGTAAAGAACGTTACCGAAATCCTTGTCAAGAATGTTTCGCTTTATGCAGTAGCATCTCTTACATATCTTTTCTTAGGGTATGAATTGATGTATGGTTGGAGCCAGCCTGAAGATCACGCTATGATGAGTGATTTCTTCTTCCAGGTTGTGTTTGTAGCAACCGCAATGTCGGTTGTATCTGGTGCAGTTGCTGAGCGAAAGAAACTTTGGTCCTTCTTGGTCTTTGCCGCAGTCTTTACAGCAGTCATTTATCCGATCCAGGGTTCTTGGAGTTGGGGCGGCGGCTGGCTGTCCGAAGCAGGGTTTTTTGACTTTGCTGGTTCTGGTATCGTACACATGGCAGGTGCGGCAGCGGCTTTGGCAGCAGTATTGTTGATTGGTCCACGTGCTGGCAAGTACGTCGATGGCAAGCCAGTTGCAATTCACGGATCTAACAGTGGTCAGGTAGCACTTGGTATGTTGATCCTTTGGATGGGCTGGTTTGGATTCAATGGCGGTTCGCAGTTATCTATCATTGGTAACGAAAACGCAGACGCAGTTGCCCAAATCTTTGTAAACACAAACACAGCAGCCGCAGCAGGCCTAATTATTGCTATGTTGTTGTCTAAGTTGTGGACTGGCAAGACTGCTCTTAACGCAACCGTTAACGGTGCACTAGCAGGGTTAGTCGTTATTACTGCCGATCCACTTACACCTTCTGCTGAAATGGCAGCACTATATGGTGGACTCGGTGGTCTAATTGTAGTGCCAGCAATGTCTCTGCTTGAGAAGTGGGGTATTGATGATCCAGTTGGTGCTATTTCAGTACACGGTGTTGCAGGTATCTTAGGTTTGATGCTTGTTCCTGTACTAAACGCTGATGCTACATTAATGGCACAGTTGATTGGTACTGGCGCAATCTTTGGATTCGTATTTGTTGCTTCTTTGATTGTATGGACAATCTTGAAGTACACCATTGGCATTCGTGTCGGCGAAGAAGAAGAGCTTGCTGGTTCAGATATGTGGGAAGGCACAGGCGCTGCTTATCCTGACTTTATGAACAACAAGTAAACACAAATCTTACGTTACATCAAAGCAGCCTTTGGGCTGCTTTTTTTATAAATAGTATTATGGATAAAGATTTTTTCAAAGACGATAAAGCATACTGGCAGATCGCAGACGAAGTCAAAGGCGTTTACATGAGTGATGGCTCAATTGCAAGTTTAATTGACTTTGAGCGTGTATTAGACGAAGTAGACATTTATGCTTTTGCTAACTGGGAAGACGGTGAACTAGTTAAAGGACCAAACATTGGGCGTTACAAAGTCACTTGTACATTTATGTGGCCAGAGCAGATGATGCCTGATCCGCGTGGTGCCAAACGTTTATTACCATTTGACTGCGATGTATCGTTTTTGAAAACAGTTCTACAGATTCCTGCTAAAGTTAAATCATACGATGATTTTAAACCAGGTACTAAAAAACCAAAAATGATCGATCAAACAGTTTGGTTAGTTGAAATTACTATGCCCAAAGATCTAATGTCAGACATTCGTACTGGTTCTGTTGAACTAGAAGGTCAGGATATTGACTTTGAAGATCTAGATTCAGCATACGAACAAGACTTAGATCAACAAGAAACTCAAGATATCGAAACACAAGAAGAAGCAGACGAAGCATTTGAAGGTTAATATGTATAATAAAAAACTTAACGAAGGTTTAGAATTTAAAGACTTAGAAGGCATTGTGAAGCCTACTGTGTTTATTGATGAGTTTGCGTCTAAAATGGGATCAGATGATGAAGTTTCTGTTGTATCATTTTATGTTCGTAATAACAAAGCAGCAGACGATTTAGTTAACTGGTTTGAAAAAGGTTATGACTTTGTGCTTGATGCTGATCGTAGTCCAGGCGAAGTTAAACCAAACCGTTACTTAGTTTATGTTGAAATGAAGCGCCGTAGTTCATTGCCAGAATGGATTGCTGAATTGATTAGTGATCTAAGCACATTAACAGAGCATGAATCAGAAAGTGATTGGACCGTCGGATATAAAGGCGACGAGTTTCCGTTCTCTCTCGATGAAGTTAAATCACGTGTTACTCTAAGCCCATTGAAATATCGCGAAGAAAAAGAAGCTGGACTAAATGAAATGCGTGTCGCCGCTGGCATGCGACCAAAAAGCATCAGAGACAACGACACTGAAATTAAAAATTTTGCTAGTCTAGCAGGTCTTTAATACATACATTTAATGAACAGATTAATATCGTTTGGCGATAGCTTCACGTGGGGGACGGATTTACCAGATTGTAATGACCATCAAGCTAGTCAATTAACCTGGCCTGCGTTGTTAGCTAAACATTTAAATTTAAAATACAAGTGTTTAGCACAACCCGGATCGAGCAACAGTTCAATATTACGACAAATTCTTAATACAGATATACAATCATCAGACTTAGTAATAATAAATTGGACCTGGATAGATCGTTGGGATTTTTATAATCAAACAACATGGGAAACATTACGTCCGGATACAAATGATAGTCCATTTTATAAATTTTATTACAAATATTTTCAAAGTGAACTCTGGGATAAATTTGAAACTTTAAAAAATATACAGATTGCATTTAGTCTAGTAGATAACTATATTTCAACTGCGGTTGACCCTTTAGTTATTGATAAGTCATGGCATTGTCCAACATATGTTAATCGATTAATCGACTCAGTTAGTCAAAAGATACAATGGTTTGACAATAAAGGATTTTATCATTGGGCAAAAGATAATAATCATGCAATCAGCGATACATGGCACCCGTTAGAAGAAGCACACCAGGCAGCATTTGAATATATTTTAAACAATCATGCATTTACCTAAACGACTATTTTTTACAGGAGTACCTGGATCTCGGTGGAGTGGAATAGCTCAGACATTAGAAGCATTACCTGGATTTAACACATCAGATAGGACTCCAGAAAGAACGTACAAGCACCATGCGTACACAGGCCACCTAGGTGCATACTTTGGGCGCGGCATGGAATTTCCGGCAGAGTTGGATCTAAACATAATTGATAGTGCCTGGACAGATCCGTCAGACGGAACTCAAGTAGTTAAAAGTCATGACTGGGCATACAGGTTGCACGAATTGCACAATCGTTTTCGTGGACGCAATTGGATCATGCTTGTTTATCGCCCAGACTTATCCAGTCAAGCGTGGTGGCATGAAGCAGGGGGATTCCAAATTAAATATCCTAACTACGATGCGTATAAAGATAGCACAGGTATGTTATCTGAAATTATGGCGCAAAATCAAGCAATACTGAAATTTGGTTGCGATTATAGAGTAAAATGGCAATATTTTGATCGTGTGTGGATTGCAGAAACATTTGGAATTGAGTATAATATTATACCCGAGATAAAAACTTGGGACGATATTTTAGTAGCAGTGGTACGAGATTGAACAGAAAAATTTTTAATAAATTAACAGAAATGATTAAACTTAGTCCGCATTTATTGCTGGACAATAAGTCATTGTCTGAAGCAATCGCTGGCGAATTTGATGTTAGTGTAACTGTTGAAACTACTGATATTGTTACATTAGTTGATCAAATCGACGAAGCAGTTCTTGAGCAGTATTTTTCTCGTGTATGGCAACCAGAAACAAAAAAATACAAATATAGCGGGTTAAGCATTATTGATCAAGTAAATTCATTAAACCCACGTGCAGTACTTGATGCCGGGTGCGGATATAACGAATTTAAAGGAAAAATACAAAACCTAACCGGTGTTGATCCGTTTAATCCTCGTGCTGATATTAAATCACATATACTTGATTACAATACAGACACACAATATGATGTTGTTATTTGTTTAGGTAGTATTAACTTTGGTAGCGCAGACAAAATATTCCAAGAAGTTAAAAAAGTTGTTAATCTTACTAAGTCAGGTGGATTGATTATTTTCCGAGTCAATCCAGGTATACAACATATCGCCAGAGAAAGTAAATGGATTGACTTTTTTGATTGGGATATAGCATTTGTTTTAAATATCGCTAAGGCATTAAACTGCCAAATTCAACAATTGAGAACAGATACAGCACAAGATAAAAACCAAAGCCTGTTAAATGGCGAGCGTTTATATTTTGTATTTGAAAAACAATGACTCCTGATCATATCATATGGCTGTTAGCTGGTATCGTTTACGGGCTAGTAGTAGGTATTATTCCTGTTGCTGGCGCAACTACCGGATTAATTACAGTATTTTCGTTTATAGGCATCTTTCAGTATGGCGATCCATACGCCGGTGTAGTATTCACTACGGCATTAGTAGCATCGAGTGCAATCGGCGATTCGTTTGCTAGTGTAGTAATGAATATCCCTGGCGCAAACGGTAGTGCTGCTACAATGATTGACGGATTTCCATTGGCCCGCAAAGGCAAAGGCGCTTATGCGTTAAGTGCTGCTATTACCACAAGTACTATCAATGGATTACTGTGGGGTATAATTGTATTTTACATGCTTCCATATTACGGTAGCTTAATGATGATATTAGGTATTCCAGAAATATTTGCATTAATGGTATTAGCATTGACGTGCATTGTATTCTTAAACAGTCAATATTGGTTCCGAGGAATCCTGGCTATTGGGCTAGGTGTATTTTTAGGCTTGGTTGGCACTGACCCAGAAACAAATGCAGCACGTTGGACAGGTGGTTGGTTCTATTTAGAGGACGGAATTCAGATAATGGCGTTGTTATCTGGGTTATTGGCGTTTCCAGAACTTATTGAAGGATTGCGCAACCACGGTAACCCAACTCCGCTTACTTCAAGAACACAATGGGGGCAAGTATGGGACGGCATCAAGGATAGTTGGAAACATCGCTGGTTGGGGTTGCGCGGCGGAATAGTTGGTGCTATCGTTGGTGCATTGCCAGGACTTGGTGGTAATATCGCCGATTGGATGGCCTACGCACAAACAACTGCTACTTGTAAAAACGAAAAAATTCCATTTGGCCAGGGCAATATTAAAGGTGTCATTGGAGCAGAAGGTGCTAACAATGCGCATAAAGCAACTGCATATTTGC
>Ga0196901_1000149_pt1 | contig 36775 bp, 38 predicted proteins | sample CB_VirMetaG_FD_169099 | JGI IMG/M metagenome (GOLD analysis project Ga0196901, IMG submission 169099) | Freshwater to marine saline gradient viral communities from Chesapeake Bay - CB_1504_1 Viral MetaG (v3) (version 3) | ecosystem: Environmental > Aquatic > Marine > Coastal | place: USA... | reverse complement strand
CAAATTTAAAACAGGCGAGCAATACCAGGTTGAAATTAAACTAACTCGAAACCCAAAGTTTCACCGCAAGGTTTTTGCATTTTTTAATTTCTGCTTTGAGTATTGGGCCGGTATTAATCAGTATCAAAGTGAATCAAAACAATTTGATGTTTTCCGCAATCACTTAACTGTGCTGGCTGGCTTCTATGATCAATTCGTATCAATACATGGTGATTTGCGTGTTGAGGCTAAATCACTTTCGTTTTCTGCAATGTCACAAGAAGAATTTGAAGAGTGCTACTTAGCGTTGACCAGGGCCGCAATGAAGCACGTTTTTAAAACTGCGGATGAAAACACATATAATCAACTATTGAGTTTTTTCTAATGGCTAATTCAAAAAGAAAATGTAAATGGTGCGGAATATATCACTTAACTGATTCAGGCGTTAAAGTCCCTGCCGGTTCGTTTTGCTCAATAGATCACGCTGTAGAGTATGCTAGCGATAAACGTGCAAAGGATAGCGCCAAAATAAAAGCTAAAACCAAGCAAGTGGTAGCACAAAAAGAAAAAGCCGCTAGAAGCGCATTAAGGAAGCGCAAAGAAGCCGTTAAACCAAAAAGCAAATGGCTGTCAGAATTACAGGCTTTAGTTAATCAATATGTAAGGCTGCGTGATGCCAGTGAAGGCTGTATAAGCTGTGACAAGCCTTTTAATTGGGGCGGTCAATATCATGCCGGGCATTACTTCAGTCGTGGCCATAGTTCGGCATTGCGATTTAATTTGAGCAACTTGCACAAGCAATGCTCTGTTTGTAATAACCACTTGTCAGGCAACATAGGCGAATACACGCCCAGGTTAATTGAAAAAATTGGCATAGATAAATTCGAGTGGCTTTGTGATCACAAGTCGGACGTTAAAACGTTTGATGTAGAATGGATTAAGCGAGCCATAAAAATAACCCGTAAAGCAATTAAGCGAATTAAATAAAATTCAAACTGAATAGGTGATCACAATGAGCAAGATTTTATTAGCGTTAACATTAATCGTTTTAACTTCTTGCTCTGTTAATAACAATTGGCCACAAACCAGGCTAGAACAATTGCAATACTTGCACACTGTTTCTTTGTCGCATCACGTTTATATTACCGATATGGACCAATACGGAGTAGAAGATAAGTGGGTAACATCACTCATTGGCGATTGCGAGGACTATGCCTTATACATTCAACGCGTATTAGGTAAAGGGGAAAAGCTAGTAGTAAAAACCATAGAAGGCGAGGCTCATATGGTTTTACTAGTTGACGGTTACGTTATAGATAATACAAGTAAATCCGTTTACTTGTACCAAGATATGAAGCATTTTTTTGTTATGAACTTACGCTAGCTACCCTAGGCTTTTTGAAGTCATAACTTTTATCGAGACATTTTTGTCAACATTTAACAAGGAACCGCCAGAATCATAAAGCCTCACGCTAACCTTTGACGATAGCACGTTTGAAGCAATGATAACCGGAGTTGTAGAGCTATCCTTTACGGCAACAAATGCCATGTCTGCACTAGCTGATAAAGTATGAGTGTATTCGGCAAAGCCATTTGTAACCAAAAGGTTAGCGTACTCTTCAGTTTTATACCCTCTATTGTTACGATACCATCGTTCGCTACCTGACAACAAAAAGCCCCTGCTTCCTATGCAGTTGTTGTTTTCAATCTGCCCAACGAAAGTTCCTCCTGAGTTAACCCACTCTGATAAGCTGTTTAATCTGTTTGATTGTATGTCGCCGTAACCGCCTGCGTAAGTTTTATTAATGCAGTGCCTAGACGCCACCGTTGTTGACTCGTCATCAAACACAACGTCTTTAACTTCAAAGCTTGTTATTGAATCTAAGCTGTCTCTTGTTATGTGTATTGCGTCATAATTCCCGGATGACGACTTTCCATTCCCCAGGCATGTACCACCTATCATCTGAAACATTCTAACTTGGTTTCTAATTAAAACACCATGCTCTTTATTTTCATCAATGTGACTGCCTAATATTGTTACAACCCCGATTTGTAGCGTAGGAGCTATGCCTAGGCTTCTATCAATTACCACTCCTGTAACATTCCCGTCTGCCCTACACGCCAACGTAAACCGCTTACTTCCTCCGGTAACAACAAACCCAAATCCGCCAGTGGTTGCAAAGCCGTTAGAGTTATCATAAATGAATCCGTCTAGGAAAATACCAGTTTCTAGCACACTCCAACCGGAAAGCGTTCCTGAAAACTCTTCTACAAATATTCCTACACCGTTGCATTTCTTGACTATGTTGTCAGAGTAAATAGAAGAGTTTCTTGAACCGTCTACAAGAGGACTGTATAAATCCAACCATACAGCCCCACCTATATTGTTATCGGCTATTGTGGGTCGTCTGCCTTTACATCCTTTGATTAAATTCTTGCTAATAAGGCTTTCTTCCGAATGGTAAAGGTGCATTGATCTGCACTCGGCATCTAAAAAAGTGTTGCCTACAACGTGTAGAGGGCTTATCGCCTGCGCAGTCCCAAACGTGGAAAACTGAGTTGCACCGTTCTTAAATGTATTGTATTTGACTACAATCAGATTTGTATCGTCACTATCAGTCCCATCATCAGGTACAGATAATAACCGCTGAAGTTGATATAAAGCCCCAACCCTTGAAGGGGTTAAGCTTCCTTGAAAAATGTTATTAGTTATAACGACATTTTTCAAATTACCAGATAAGAAAATTCCATGCTTAGTGGCAGATCCTGAACAGTCAAAATAGCATCCGTCAGCGCTAACCCCTACAAAACCAGAGCCTGTCGCAGAGCCTCTTATTAATCCGCAATCAAACTCACTTGCATTTAAAGACAAATTACTCATAGATAGCATTGACGTTTCAGCCAATGTAATCATATTGTCACCAGCGCCATAAGCCTTGATGCCTGAATTTTCACGATCTAACCCTGTTATTTTTAAATTTTCCCCATCAGATAGCGATAAAATATCTGGTAAAATACTGTAGAACTCGCCAATTATAGCTATTTCAGCTTTTTTCTTAATAGCTATGTTCTTCATCGCTATAAACGCTTGAGAGTCGTTATTCCCACCACCTTTAAGGCCAAATCTCGCCGGCATTAGCGTTTTGCCAGCCTGAAGGATAGCAACGCACCCGTTACTCATTAAGTGGTTTCCATAACCATCTATGACATCATCGTCAGATGCTGCTTGGCTTACAGTTTTTATCAAGTAAGAAGCCCCTCCACCATCACCAGCGACATAATATCCTTTTGTTTTAATCTCTTGCCCTTGCGAATAACCAAACGCTTTTAACTCGTTAACGTTGCCAGGATTGCTATCTGGTATGGAATCTTGAGTAACAGAAGATACGCATACGCCAGAAACCCCAGTAGACACAACCGGGCTGCTTAGCTCTATAGTAGTTTCACCGCCTGCAAATGATGACGTAAGTATATTTGCGTAAGAATAACTTGATGTTCCATTATCAACTCTGACTCTGCCGCCAGGCTTGTATTTTGCAGAGAAATTACCCGACACAATTATTGACGAAGGGCTGACATAAGATGCTGCCAGACAAACGGACCACTCTCCAAGCTGCTCCCCTGTTACCGGATCGCTGGTCCAAATCTCAGTATCGTTTTTATCCTTGAGCACCATTTTATATGCGCCGTCAAGATAAACATCAGCGTAACCTTCCCCGTTTAAAATAATTGGGTTAGTGTTTTCTGTGATCTGATCTTCAGTGTTGTAAGTTGCTTTCGGGTAATTAGTTCGCGCTTGATAAGTGTAAAGCTTGCCAAACGCCAAAGGCTTACCGTTGCGGTCCCATGCGTAAAACTTAGGGCCAATCATAGCTACTGACATAATTATTTCTCCTGGTTAGCTTCTCGTTTGGCTTTTTGTAGTGCCTGATTAGCTTGATTATAGTATTTACTAAATGCATCGTTCCTGGTAAGCCATAGCTTATCCATTTTTTCGCGCTTTTCCTTGCCTGTTAAAGTCTTATCATACTTTATTTGTAACTCTGCTGTCTTTATGCCCTCTTTGCCGTACATGATTTTAATCAAGTCGTTCATTGAGTCATTAAGCGCAAATAAAACGGCTTTCTCTTTTCCGCTTAACCCGTAGAAACTATCATCCTTAAATTTGCCTTCACCATTTTGACCTTTGATAGCGCGGCGAACGTCAATGGTTTGTTTAAATGTAGAAACAATCTTGTCTGATTTCTCTTTTAATTCAAAAAACTTTTCCATGTTAGCGGTTGCCGGTCTTACTTCTGGCGTAAGGAAGCGGCGCAAAAATACGTTTTCAGATAGTTTGCTTTCTGGCTTCTCGCCAAACTCATCCTTATTCCAAAGCAAATGATCTGTGCCTGCCAATAGGTAACCGCCCAGGTATCCGGTATACGCCTTAAACATATGCTCTGCTTTGATTGGGCTAAGGTTTAACGCTTCACCCATACGAACAAATGTCTCGCTAGTATTTGAAGAGTATTGCTCTGGCGCTTCAACATCAGCAAGCGCTTGTGGTATTACCGGCGCACCTGTCCATTTTTTGTTTCTGACAATATCCCACCAGCCAGTCATAGCAGCCGGAACACCATCGATTCCATACATTTGCGTCATGGTCCAGATCATACCTTCTGCAAACTCCTTACCCTTATCATCTTCAACATACTTAAAAAACAACTCAGGCATTGTCGCGTAAACAAAACCAACATCATAAGGGCGTGGGATTTTTACAAATTGACCTTCACCCGTTTTAATATGCCAGTTTGTGCGCTTTTCATAGTCGGGGATCTCCTTGTAATCTTCATCGTCTTTGTTCACCAGGTAAAGCAATAGCGTTGGCAAAGTAATTCCTAACATTGCTTTCATAGCCATACCGGTAGGGTTGCCATTGTATTTTTTACTTACCAATGCTTCACGATAAACACGGTCCTGTGATTGCACCATGGCGTTTAAAAATGGCACTGTGCGAATGTAGCCGGTTAAGAAATGATTAGCGCCGTGTACGCTAAAGTCAGTTGATATTTCTCGCGCTTCAAAGCCTGCGTCCATATCTGACTTACCGCTTTTCTTTGAAAGCCTAAACTCACCGATACGTGTGCCATATTCAAAAGCGCTGGCTAAGTTATCGATTGTGCTTAGTAATCTTTCTGGCCCTGTCATAACGCCGAACTCGTCAAGCTTAACTCTGCGTCTTGCTTGGCTGTCGCGTGTTGCGCCTTCAAGCCTGCCTGAGTGTCCGCCACCTGAACGTATAAAGTCCTGGTAATACTTATCTTTAGCAAAAAACGAGTACATTCCCTGGAAAGAACTTACAAACGGGATAAAGTGGTTTTTGCTTAGGAACGTTGCTCCTACCGTATCGCGCACTAAGTTTGCGCCGGTAAATTCAATGCCTAAAGTAATCGAACGGGTAAAGAAGTTTTTAACGCCAAACATCACATTCATAAACGAGCTATAGCTTTCAGGGTTCATAGCGACAAGCATTTCTTGAAGTAATGGATCTTGAACTTCGTAATACTTCGGCTTGCCATTGATGATCACTGAATCAACAATGTTACCCGACTCGTTTAATTTTGGTGCCACGCCATGCTGCCAGAATGTAAGCAGGTCTTTACTCGCTAAATCTAAATCACCTTCAAACTGTATGCCGTTGTTTTCTAACACTTCTTTTATCTTTGCCTGCATATCATCGGCGTAAACCTGAACCGGCTTTGAGTCGGTTGATATTTTAGTCGCAAAGATAGCACCGTCTTTATGGTTTGAAATGTATTGATAAAGTCGCTGCTTAGCCCGGTTAGTTAATGCCGCTTGAACGTTGGCAACAATGCCGTCTTGAATGTTTACAAGTATGTCGTTTAAGTTTGCGGTACCACCTTTTAGTTTTTGGAAACCTGCGCCTTTTCCACCTTTACCACCAGCTAACTGATCACGTATACGGTTAAACGGTACATAGTCCTTGTTCATTGATTGCATAATAGCTCGACCTTCAGCCGTGATCATTCCGGCCTCTTCGTAAAAGTCCATCATGCGATCGTTAAACGCCTGGTATTCTTTTTGAATGGTTTCGAACACAGGATAATCCGAACCCAGACGGGCCCACTCTTTAGCGGTTTCTTTTGGTATCAGGTTTTCACGGCCTTGACGATGCAGCTCTAAAGCGCGGCGACCAACAAAGTAACGCATCAACAAATCAATTTTTTGAGTGCCTTTGTGCTCAGGCTTAACCGTAATGGTTTTAACTGGCTCAAGTACCTGGTGCAAGCTTGCTCCGCTTGGCTTCAAGTCTCCGGCTTCATCAAACTGAACGGTGCCATAGTTAAGAATGTAATCGCTGATCCCTTCAGCGCCACCATTGGCAATGCGTAACTGTTTCCAGGCAGACTCGCCAACGGTACCAATTTTACGGGTTAGCTCTTGCTCAACCTTTCTAGCAGCATGAAAGCGGTCAATAGACTGTTGACGAATGCGCGAATCGCGGCGGTATTTCCATTCGTTAAATCTATGGCCAAATGAAAGATCCTTACCTATTAACGCCTGCCCTAACTTGTCTGCGCCTTGGAAGTAGAACTTGTGCATAAGCTCTTGCATATCGCGCATCTTGCTAGATAGCTTTTTATCTCTGGCTAGTAATTCATTAAACGCATTGTAAAACTCTGGCGCTCTTAGTTGTGCTTCGTTTGAGTTGGTTAGCCATAGGCGTACAAACTCAGCAAAGCCTTCAATCTGCTGAAGTCTTGGCGTTGCATCCGTATAACTGAGCGCTTTAACTTCATTGTTATAACGGGCCTCCTTGTAAAGCCTTTGGAAGTTTGGCAGCGTAACGTTTGAATAAACATCTAAGTAATGGGCCATTTCATGCGCTAAAACTTCAATGTCATTTTTGCGGCGTGTGCGTATCTCGCCAACATTAGGACGGTAAAATCCTTGCTGTGATTTTCCTTTAAGCTTTCCGAAATAAATGCGGCGACCGGTAATCTCAATTAACTTGCTCATTATCGGCTCAATGCGCTGCGGTTTATCTGGCACTCTAATCGTGCGGCCTTCGATGGTAACCGCTTCTTGTCTTAGCGGTACGCCTGACGATCTAAACATTCCAATATAGTTATGGCCTGGCGCGTTAAAAATGCGCTCACCGGTTTTTGACGGCTTTGAAACTTTGCTGTCAGTTGTTTTATAACTAAGCGTGTTATCATCATTCTTTTCAATAGTGACCATTACCGTGTTAACACCAGTTGAGCGCTCAGCATTTTTAAAGCTGCCCTCTGGCAAATCTTCGATATAAGACCCCATATCATCAAGCCATGATCTAAACTCAACCGCTTTGCTGCGCGAGTTCTTAACGCCTGCGCCCATAATAGCCACCAGCTTTCCGCCAGGCTTTAATAAGTCATAAGCATGTTTTACGTGGTCAATGTCCTGGAAGTTTTCAAACGGTGGATTCATTACAATGCGGTCGTACTGCTTACCCTTGTATTGTAAGAAGTCATTACCTACAACGTTATAACCTTTGGCTTCAAGCAGTGCGGCTAGTGATGCGTTGTATTCAACAACATCAAGTGTGGCGTTTGGTGCCGATACTTTTATTTGGTCGGCAATATTACCTTTACCCGCTGAAGGCTCAAGCACTTCATGGCCTTCTTGAATGTCGGCGTAATCAATCATTTGATCAACTAGCTCTGTCGGTGTCGGAAAAAAGCCTTCAATTTTCTTACCGACTAAATCGCGCTCAAGTTTTTTGATAGGATCAGCTTGTCGCTTTGCCACTCGCATAGAATCAAGTTCACGAATAGCGGCACGTAACTGCTCGCCAGTGGTGATACCCAATTTGTTCAAACGCGAAAGAGTTGATACTTGGTCCGGTAGCCAGCTTAAATGCGTGTCGATTAAACCGGCTTTATTGGCTGCTAGTATCTTTTCACTTTGCTCAGTGGTTAGTTTGTATAAATGTTCGCGCTTGCCTTGTGGTAACCTTGAAAGTTCAGCCGCTAAACGCGCATAACCTTTTTTACCCTTCAGCGATTCAGCAATTCTTCCAACAATGCCTTTATCCAATTCGATAACAGGCAGTTCAACCAGGTTAATGTAATCCTCAACCGTCACACCGTCTTTTAGTGGTCGATTAATAGAGTAACCATCAAATGAACCATGTTCGTACATTGTGCTTGGGATTGCTCTGTTTTGAATTGATATTAACTCTTCAAGCTGTGTTACCTGGCTTAGCTTGCCTAAGTGAACCGTTGTGCCTTCCTGAAGTTTAATGGCAATGTTTCTAACAGTCTTAGCAAGTGCTAACTGCTTCTCGGCTCTCTCAATGCCACCAGCCGCCATTGATGCGCGTCTAGCTGTGTTTGCTTGTCGTGGCCGGTTAATCTCTTCGTTAGCTTTATCCTCTAGCTTTTGAGCCATATCTAAAAGCTTGTCGGCATTCTTAGCCTGCTTCACTTCGGCCTTAGCTTCTTGGAAGTTGCTTTTGTCTACGTCAGCACCATTTAACAACTGTTCAAACTGGTCTGCCGCTTCAGTGGTTTTGAATTGAAAGCCTGGGATAGCTTCACCTTTTGCAAATGAAGAGTAATAGCCGCCCAATTGTTTGGCTTTTGCGCTCAATTCTCTGAAGTGGTCCTTCTCAACACGGCCTACCATTTTAACGACAAACAGATCATCACCGGTTTTAGTGTGCTTAGTTTGAGCTCGTTCGGTTTTAATGGCTTCCGCTTCGCCTTTTACAATTACCGGCGTACCTTCTTCGCGCATTGATTCGGCAACAAACTCGTCATAAGTTTTAAGCTGCTCAGCGGTCATCTTGTCTTTGCCGCGAACACGAATAAACTCTTTTAACTCTGGTAGCGTTTCAGGGTTAGTAAGCGACTTAACAAAAGTTTCTTTTTGCTTCGCTCGCTCTGCCCGGTATTCGCGCTGCTTCTCGTAGTTTTTATCAACATCGGCTTGTGTCTGGTTATTTACCTTTTCTAGTATCTGTTCTTCATAAGACTTTGAGCCTCCAAAAATGGTAAAGGTTGCATCAGCCATAACGTGAGAAGAAAGCATGGACTCGAAAGCCTGCTTAACCATCTGAGGTTTTTTAAGGTCTGAACGTGGCGAACGTGTGATCTCCTGAAGCATTGCTTTAGTGAACGCTCTTTCACTCATAGCCGCAATAACAGAATCTTTATTATCAACCAACTCTTTTGCACTTGATTTTATTTCATCTGCTGTCGCGGTTTGATTCCTTATAGATGCTTTAAACTGATCAAACGCAGCCAGTGGGTGTTCAGCATATTTATACTTAACAGGAATATTCCCGCCAGAACCGCTTCCACTTACAAAGCCCTCAACGCTTTTTTCTGTTCGTTTTTTTGCCCTTTCGTATGTTGCGCTTGTTATCTTTCTATCTGTTTTTTCATTGCCTCCGATAACTTCTGCTGCATCCGGATCAGCCTTAGCGATTGGGAAGGTAGACTTTTCAGTTTCAAGCTTAGTTTTTTCTCTGCCTGGTGTGACTTCGATTAGCTTAGATGAAGCCGCAATAGCTCGCTCAAAATAGCCGTCACTCATTTTTATGCCAAGCATTGATTTAATCGCTTTAGCTAATCGAGTGAATACGGTTTCATTGTCATTTGGTAGCTTGATTTTCATTAACGCACGTTGAAACGCTGGGTGCGTCAAGCTGTGAGTAACAAACTCGTCAACATTACCAAGGCCGGACCGTAAAGAGTTGCGCTCTTCTGTTGTAATGCCTTCAGCAAAAAGATACTGACGCGCATTAATGTGAACTATTAGATCTTCAATATCCTTAATGGCTTTCTTTTGCGTGTCGTTTTCAGGGTTGCGAATAGTGTAAGACGTTGCGGCATGAATAAGCTCATGGGTTAAAGTCGATTCATTCTTACCCTTTGGGTAAATGATGACTCTGTTATCGATAACGTTACCGCTTGCCTCTTTGTAAGTGTACCGGCCTTTAACCCTTCCGCTACTGGTAGCTTCTTCCTTTGAATGAGTAAACTCAATATCTGAAGGTATAAGGTTTGTTAGGCTTTCCGCTAATTCTCTAAATACTGGATCCTTTGCGTTATTAGCAAGCCATTTTCTAGCCTGCTCCGCTGTTTCAAAACTATCAAGTACCTGGTCGCTTACATCTTCCTGGGTTACTGTTCTGGTTTTTTCGGTAGCGCTGGCTATAAAATCAGTAAAACCTTTGTCCAGCCCTATTTCAGCATCACTGCGCAAACCTTTTGATTTACGGTATTCTTTACCCATTTTTACAATGAAAGCCATGTAATCAGGGTTACTAGGTTCGGAGCCTTCCTCAAGTGAATCAAGGTAAGACTTATAGCGTGGGTTAGTTTTGTCACGCTTACCAGCTTCGGCAATCATTGCCTGAGTTTCTTCAAGGCTATCCATAAACGCTTCGCGTTCTTCTGGCGTTAGCTTTTTGCTTTTTGGCTCCGGTTTAACTTCTGGCTGTGAAAATATATCCGTTTGGCCTGATGCCGCCGCAACATCAGCCGAACGGTCTGAGCCTGTTAATGTAAAATCATCGACTTGCTTGTCGGCTTCAAACATATCACTGCTTTGCTTTGCTTCGGCTTCAATGGTCTTACTTGCTTCGGCTTCAGACTTTTCACGGCTAGCCCGTTGTGATTCAGTTTCCTGGGATAAATTAAAGTCACTGCCTTTTAGCTCTGATACTAGCGCTGGGTTAGTGTGCCAGTTGGACCACTCGCGCTTTTCATCGTGCAAAGCTTTAATCCTAGCCTTAACCGCTTCAGGATCTTTAACGTCCACTCCTTCTTTAGCCGCAAGCGCTGGGTTTTTTGCCGCGCCCTGGACCGCTGATAAGGTCTTTTGTATTTCAGCTTGTTTTTTCGCTGCTGCCTTTGCTAGCTTTTCAGCCTCAACCATTGCTGAGTCATCAAAGCCAAACAGATCACCGCTGTCTTGTGATGATTCGCTTGCCATATACTTAACGGCTTTAACCATGTTTTCAGCTACAGCAATCGTTTTGCCTTCTTGAATAGCCTTTATGCCAACGGCCTGAAGTTTTTCACTCTTCGGCGCTGCTTCGGCTATTCTTGTGGCTGCTTCATCGGTTAGCTGATCGTTTCTGTGGCTGGCAATGAGCGCATCACTTCCTTCAGTTGCGATTGTGAAAGCCCGCTTTCCCGTCTGCCTTGCCAGTATTCCTTGTGATTCGGCTTCGGCTTTTCTTGGTTTTGTTGCTTTGATGAAATCGACATAATCTTTTACCTTTCCTTGACCTTCACGGATATTTAACATGGCATCGAGTACGGCCGCTTGATCTGCTCCGAAACCTTCAGCCTCATAATGATATTGTGCCGGTATAGACTTCTCGCCGCTTCGCTCGGCCAGGTCTAAGCGGTGGCGACCGCTGATCACTTCTTTTCGACCATCTTCACGAACCCAAATTTGTATAGGCGCTACACCTGTTCTTTCAAACTTGCCGCCTAATGGCTCAACTACACCTTTAACGTTTGCACCTTCTTTAAACTGTGGAACGTCTTTGCTAATGGTTATCTCGTCAATTGGCGCCTCAACAACTTGCTTACCGGTTACTTGTTGCTTAGTTGGCTTTTCCGCTTCCTTAGCTGGTGGAGTGAAATCAACCGGCTCTTGTTGTGCTGGCTTAGCCTTATCTATTTCTTGAGGTTCAATATTTGCGGTAACGACCATTTCAGGCGTTTGCCGCTTTGCTTCAAGCGTTTGATTTTGTTGGTTAATATTTGCTTGTGTTGATTTGATTTGCGCCTTATCTGGCGACATAGCATCTAGCTCCGCTTGATTGGCATCAGGTAGCGACTTATCAAATTCGGCTTCTAGCTGTGTTTCAATTAACTTTTGTTTTTCGCGCTCGTTCATAGAGTCGGCAAACTTTGAAGTGGCTACCGACATAGTTGCACCAGCACCCGCGCCAATGATCGCGCCCTCTGTAATGCGGTCGATAGCTTCGGCCATAGTCATATCAGGTTTAATGTAACCTTTGTCTATGCCTGCTTGAATTGCTTGGGTTAACCCTTCCTGGCCTGCTTCGGCAATGCCTGCTGTAGCCATATCGGTTAGGATTTTGCCAGTAGGCTTTAAAAGTGCCATTACTGGAATAGCTGAAGGTATTGCTTCTGCTGCAGCAATCATTGATGAATACGTGTCGGCTTCTTGAGGTGTTAAGCCTTCAAGTCTGCCGGACTCATACGCGCCACCTTTTGATTGGGCGAGCATAATACCCAAGCCAATATCAGGGCGGCGACCAACTAATGATACGCCCAATGTTGGCAGCATGTTTACCACCGAACCGGCAATGGCTTCTGAGTAATAACCTGGCGAACCTTTTTCAAACTGGCTAGGCTTTAAATCTGTGCGGGTATCTGTGGCAATCTGCTTGCCCTTGTCTGCGAGTAAATTTGAAAGCGGTCTGTTAACCTGGTCAAACTTTAAATAGTCGTCATAGGTATTAAACATACCCATGCCGATATTATTCTTTTTCTGCTCAAACTGTTCTGCGGTCATTGGCTCGCCGCGCTGCATTAATCCTGCCACTTGAAGCTTAGCTTGTGGATATGCGCCCTCAACACCTGAAGCAATGCCGCCGCCAATTTCAGAAAGCTTATCGCCTATCAACTCAATCATTGATTTCTGCTCAATAGGCTTTGACGCTGCGCCGGTGTAAGCATCTATCTGTTGATTAGGTTGTAAATAATTATCTTGTTCTAGTAAAGAATTTACCTGAAAAGGTGAATTATCTTGCTCGATTGGTGCAACATAAGCCTGTACCGGTGTAACATCTAGCGCACCAGGTAAAGACTGAAAGCCAATTTTTTGATTGAATTGCTCAATAGGAATGTCTGAATAGTATTTAGTGTGAAGGGCTGTAACCAACTGGTCATCAGCCATATCGTTATACTGTGGGTTCTTTATTCTGAAGTCTTTAATGAACTCGCTCACGGCGGTTCTCCTTAAATTAGCGTAGCCCTAGAGGATCATTATCGCTCATATTGTTAGCGGTTGGAACTTGCACTCCGAATTTACTAGCTGCCTGCGCAACTGCATCGGACCGTGTAACGCCACCAGCACGAAATATCTTAGTTGCTTCGGTAGTGATAGCTTGGATTTTGCCTCTAACCGTTGGGTCAAGGTTTGTTATGTTACCGGCCTGGTCGAATAAGCCGCCTAACAATTCAACCGATTGCTTATACATCAAGCTTTCATCACCTGATTTTAATTCATCGCTACCTGTTCCGCTTGCCGCTTTAACTGGCGTTGCTGCTCGCTCAATTTCACGACCTTGCTTATAAACAACGTCCTCACCACCGACTTTGATCACTTTAGGATTTTCTAAAATCTTATCCATTGCCATAGCTTTTGATAGTGACAATTCCATAAAGTTAGGATCAAAGCTTTCGGGTAATTTAGATTGGACCTCTTTAGAGACGCCTTGTCGCATCAGACCGTAACGTCTGCTTTGCTCTTCCGGTGTTTTGCCTTGAAGCACGTAGCCAGCTAATTGCCCCATTTCATCAACACTTCGCTTAACTGCTTCGCGCTTTGTTTTGTCCATAGTTCCTATAGCATTGATAAAGCTTGCGCCGCCTTCAGGATCTAAAGCTAGTAACTGCTGCTGTGCGTCAACATCACCGCCAACGGCTTTGCTTCTTAATCCGGTTAACATATTGCGTTGCTCGTTAGCTTGTCGCTCACGTTCTGGACGCTGGGCTACTTCTCGCTCTGCTTCGCTTAGCTGTAATGATGATAGTTTGTTTTGGGTTCTCGCACCTTCAACCGCTGCTTTAGTGCGGTAGATTTCTCCAAGGTCAATGCCATACTGATTAGCTGCCATGTTAAGACGCTCCTATCGTTTTATAAGTTAACCAGTTTTGTGCCGCCTGGTTTGTTGCTTGCGCCATGCCTTGATAAGCGCCTGCTCTCGCTTGGCCTTGGGCTTGATAACCTTGGTTCATAGTCTGACCTAGGTTCGACATTATATTACCTTCAGTCGCCGCTAGTTGGCTGGTGGCTTGCGCTTGCCCTGCTGCTGAAGATTGACCGCCTTGTGATAAGCCAGAAAGGATATTAAATTGACGCGCTTTCTCGTTCGACTCGCGAGCATAAGCGTTAGCGTATTCTTGACTAGCTAATCCTTGCGAGTATTCGGCGATCCCCTTTTGTTGCGCACCACTAAGTAAAAGACCTCTCGCAGCCGCTGAACTATCCAAAGCCTTAACACCTTGGTCCATTCTGAATTGATAGCCTGGGTCTTGGGTTACATCAATATTGCCTACTTGAAATTCGCCAGACTGAACGCCGGCCCAAATCTTATCTAAAGCCTGCGCACCAACATCACGCCACGGTGCAAAATCTTCACGCTGCTGGTTTGCTAGCTCTCGCTGTAATTCTCTGTTTTCATAAGCTATGCGCTCTTCAGCATCCATGCCTTGTTGTGCTGCGCTAGATTGCGCTTTTGCTGATTTACTGGCCGAGTACGCGCCAACAACCGCGCTACCAATTACCGCCGCTGCAACTACTGACATAAATCCCCCTTATTCACTATTGATTTAGCTATGTCAGTCAATACGGCTTCGTCATTAGCTAGCTTAGCCATTGCCTGTTCTAGTCTTAGGTTAAAATCTTCGAGCTCTTCAAACGAGCCACAAGTTAAAAACTGATACATTTCTGTAGGGTCGCGCTCTTCAGCACAGTGGAAAGTGATCCAGTGAGTATCCTCATGCGCGTAACCTGCACGTTTTTTACCCGCTTTACCTTCCATAATATTTAAGCCAGTTAACCGCTTAACCTCGCCGGTATCGGTTGATACAGATACATCACCGCTGAGCATAATATCAAAGTGATCAAACTTGTGAATGCGACCAGTTAACAGTGTGCCTTTTGGAATAGTTATTTCGCGAGCGTATATGCCACCACTAAAACGATGATTAACGGGGATGTTAACTTGGTCCTCTTGAAGCATTGCAGATTCAAGCGCTCCTAGTTTTGCCCTTCGGTCTAATACGTCCATTGAAGAAACCGCCGCAACTATGGCAAGCGATCGGCCTTCATCAAGATTTGCATTTGTCTCTCTCATGTTGAACCCTTACTCTGTCATTTGTCCTGAAGCTTTGCTTTCAGCTAGTAGATTGTTAAGCACTGCAATAGCAGCATTAAGATCAATAGACAACTGATTAACAGCCGCTTTATTTTCATTGGTAAGCGTTGCCATTAAATCAGTATATGCCTGATCATAAGCTGCCGGCGCTGGCAATAAATCATCCGTTACAATGTCAACTATTGAATCAACACCATCAGCTATTGCTACCATCCTTTTAACTAATCCGGCTAAATCTTCTTCAGCCAAATCATTAAAGCCTACTATATCACCATTGGCCCCATGCGCTGCATTGTCGTTTACGTGTGCAACAAACGCTGTACCATCTTCGTTAACCTGCTCGATAACTTCAGCCAGTGAAGAGTTTACATCAAGTAGCTCACTATCAAGTGCCGCCTTGTTTTCGTCAATGGCATTACCACCCTTGTATGATGTTCGGTTGTATAAGTCTCTAAACCAAACCGACCAGGCGCGAGTAAGTAACCCGGACTGATCAACTATAGCCGTTTGTAGTGGAGGCTTTGAAACCTGGTTAGCATCTGCCATTAGCGCACCTCAACCCACGCCCCGCCAATATCAATTGGTATAGGGTCTGATATTTCAACTTTAAATGTGAACTGCCTAGCAGCACCAAAACGATTTACTTTAGCCCGGCAAGAGTATTGGCCCATTTTCCCAATGGTGCCGCGCTTAAAATTTTGGCTATACGTCTTGCCTGAGTCTTTAGAGAAATAAACTCGCAACTCAGGGTCAACACCTTGGCCATGATTCAGCCCAACACCCGTACCCATATCAAACTCTAGGCTATCCACTGTTAAAAACTCTCGCCCATTATTTACCGTTGGCAATACAAATTCACGAATAACCGGCTCACCGTCATCCGTATAATAATTGCTTGCCATTTGGTATATGCGCCCGTTCTGAAAGTCGCCGACCAATGTTTTTGAGTCAAAGAAAATGGCGTTGTTAGATTGGTGCCGCCCAAACTGGTAGCTTTGGCGTATATGCCATGCGCCGGTAGAAATGTCATAGCACCAGGTTAAATCTCTGCTCGGTATTGTTAGCACATAAAACAAGTGGCCTTCGTCTTGATACGTATATGCAAACGAGTCGCTAAGATCAACACCCTTTAATGTTTCCTCTACTGCGTGTGTGCTTATGCGTACCGGTGTGTAACCGCTCATTTGGTACACCATCAAATCAGATCCAACAAAGTAAACCGTGTTGTTTTGCTTTGCTACGGTATAACGTGCGCCGCACCCTTTCTCAATAAATGCGCCTTGGTTACGTTCAAATGGAAAGTCACTTGCGCCTGAGTTATACCAGACCTCAATAGTATCTTCACCAAACAAGAATATTTCTCGATGATCACTAAGTACCGCGACCAGGTTATCTGGTTGCCCTTCTGCGGTAGCATAATCCAAACCATCAAACTCAATGCTCAGTAGTTTTGATATAAAGAACTGGCCTGAGTTTTTACGCTCAAAAAGAAAGTAACCATCTTGATAGGTAACCGTTGTAGCTGGATAGAATGCCTCGCTAGTGATCTGCTTAACTTCGTTTAATGCTGCGTCAAAGTAGAAGCCTTTGTAACCATCAACAACAACAACTTGAATGCCGTTATCTTCCATCGATACACGGCCTTTTAAATCAACATCACCTAGCTCTTTGTATTTACCTGTTTTAAAGATTTCATACATTTTTGTAGGAGTAACCGCAAACACTCGACCTTTGTTGTTGTGTAGGCCTAATACTGGATATGTAGGCAATTCACAAAAGAAGGCTAGCCCAGGCGTACCAATTAACGTAAACGGATACTTCCCGCCTTGGGAACTTCTAGGGTAAACGTTAACAAGTAATTCATTACCTGAAATATCTTGCTCTGAAGTATTCGCCGCTAATGGGATTTCTTTTTGCATTATGGACCGCCGGTAATATCGTATGTGCCATAACCGCTTTGACGGCTAGCAATTGCGGGATCAACCCTTAGCGCTATGTCGCGGTAGTTGTTGCGCTTCAACCACTTCTTGCCTTCGGTCGCGTGAATAGCAATCGTGTTGCTTACTTGCTTACCCCATTCATCGGCCAAATCTAAACACAAGTTATAGATAAGCGCTCGCTCATAGCCTGGTGGTAAGCTGATAACTTCAGTTAAACAGGCAATAGGCAATATGCCGCTTAATGGCTGGATGACTTCAAGGTGAAGCGTTTCGCTGTCATACGGTAATGAGTCAAATATCAATTCATTTAACGGCCAACCTTCACGCATGTAAATGTATGAAGGTCTAGACTCGTTTGTTTTGCGGCTAATACCTGAGAAGGTAGTAACTGCCATTGGAGTAACCAGGTAATCAGTATCGTATTGATCACGAATAAACGATGACAGTATTTTTACTGGCCTCGCCGTTTCAATATGATTATCAGGTAATGGATCAGGCTTTGGCTCAGGATAAACGCCAATAGTATAGCTAGACTGATTTATAGTTAGCTGGTGGGTTACAACGCTTACCACTGGGATAAGCAATGTTTCATTGGTCCAGGCGTCTACCATTTGGGCGAAAACCTTTAAAGCGTCATCGCCCTCGTTAGCCGGTAAGGGTTCACCGGCTGCTAGTACGCCAATCTTTCGCATAGAGCTGCGGATTATATCCCCTACCGTGGTAGTCATAGTTATTCGCCTTCGTTCATTGCTTCAGTGATTTTAGCGATCATGGTTGCTTCGCTCATGTTCATTGTTAAACCTAACTGGTAATCAGTGTTACCTAGTAGTTTTAACTCTTCTTTAGTTAAGCGCTCTGGCTCTTCACCGAACTGGTCGCGCATTAACTGAAATTCAGGTGTTACGCTATCGCTTGAGCTTTCCTTTAAGCCACGGCGCTCAGCTTCAGCAAGCAAGGCTTCATCAGTAAGGTTAGTTACATCGAAAGCGACTGCCGCCATTTTATTGGCTTCAGCTTTTAATTGCTCAGGCGTTAACACGATAAAGCCGTATGAAGTCACCAGGGAGACAAGATCTTCAGGTGATGCGTTACCAACTTGTTCAAGCGTTACACCAGTGTCGTTATTTTCTGGCAACTCTAAATGCGCCGGAGTATCAAACCAGCCGTCATCTAATTTTGCTGCTAACTCTTCATCGGTTAATGCAAACATTTTGCCTTTTGGCTCTGAAGCGCTGAATAGGTATGTAGGGCGTTTTGGGTTAATTACTTTTTCCATGGGAAGATCCTTTGATGATATTTGTTGAAAGCTTTCACCCAAAAAGCCGGCACAATGGCCGGCTTGTTTGTTGGGCTAGTTATTAGCTAGTCGCTGCACCCCATAAGCGTAATGCTAGTTCAGGGTAAATCATTTGAGCACCCCATACAGCATCAATACGGGTAATCTCTGACTGTTGCGTAATGTCATACGCTGCGGTCATTAGCAATGTTAAACCGGTTTCAGGGTCGGCAACTTTAGATTTAACTACTGCTGACTCTGGTAATTCCAATTCAATCATGGCTAAAGCGATAGCCTCTTTATGGAACAAGTAGTTTTGTTCATAAGTAGTGTTTGCCGAACCAAGTACAGTTACCGGCGCGTTATCCGCTGGTAATGCTGTCACGTTTTGGAATGCACCCAAGCTGATAGTGTCGCCGTCAGCGTTGGTAGTTGTTAGCGTACCATCGTTTAATGAAGGTGAAACAGTGATAGTCGCTAAACCACCAGCGCTAGAATCTACGTCAGCTAATACAACGAACTCTTGTAAGAAGCCAGTTGTTTCATAGTTTTGCGGGTTAACACCATAAACACCAGCAAAAGTAATTACATCACCTTCTTTAAGTAATCCAGTGCGTGAAGCGGTCCAGCCGTCAGTAGTGATTGAATTACCATTGGTGATAACTCCAGCAACTAAAGGAGTGCCACCATAGTTACCCACTGTATGCTTAGGCAAGTTTTGAGTTTCGTAAGTGTTATAGCTTGCTACGTTACCTTTGTAACCTGCGCTATATGCACCCTTAACCATTGCAGACTCAAACAGCTTAGTGACTTCGTCAGATAATGAGGCACACGTAAACGGATCAAGTACAGCGTTACGCATACCATCTTGCGGTACACCGTAAGTAGTTTGCTTAGCGCCTGCGTTAGCAAAATCAATATACTTACCTGGGCGAACACCTGGCGTACCAGACGAGTGGAATGCTTTCTTTAGCGTCATAGCTAATGTGCGGTCAATCTTGTTAGCAATCTGCACCATACCCGACTTTAGGTAGCGCTCAGAGAACTGAGTAATATCAAGCGTCTTGTCTTTAACAGTGATTTCAAGGCCGATATGCTCTTGATACTCAATCTTAAATGGAATGGTTTGATCAACCATTGGTTGCTTTGACAGCACTCGACCGCTTTGTGACTTAATACGGAAAGGCTTTTTAAGGCGAATAGTATCACCCACTTTGCCGAACGTTTGCTCATAGTTGCGATATACGCATTTAGCAAACACTAGGTTGTTTTTTAATAAGCGCAATGCTTCTTTAGCGATAATATCGCTCGTTAATAGGTTGTTCTTTTGATCAGCCATGATAGCTTCCTTTTAATTTACCAAGATTTTTTAGACTGCTCTTTCTTGTTCATGTGAGCTTCGTATTCAGAATATGACATTTCACCTACTGCCTTTTCGTGAACGCTAGTACCACCAACCGGAACAATCGGATCAGGCGCGTTAGTTGTTTTTGTCGGCTTCGGAGGCTTGCTCGTCACCGTCAGGTCAAGTTTTGCGATTGCTCGCATTTGCTGAGCTGGCGAACCAGAAGCAATCTCAGCAGCAAGGTTAGCATTTTTGCCTAAGTGATACATGACCTTTGCGGGATCTTCACATTCGGCTAGAGCTTCAAGCATATCGCCAGTAATAGGAACTTTAGGATCTAGCGCTACCGCTTCAAAATCATCGGGCTTGCTAGCCGCTTCAATCGATTCACGAATAACAGCCATAGCCGTTTTTTGATTATCAGTTAAAGCACCTGGTTCGTCTTTGGCTTCTTCAGGCTTCTTGCTTTCTACGCTTTCGGGCTTGTTGTCGTAAGCGTCTAAAGCATCAAGGTAAGCGTCATACGTTTCAAAGTCGGCTTCTACCGGCTCTTTAGCTACATCAGCTTTCCCCTTGCCTTCTAGCTCGGCAATGCGTTTGTCTTTAGCCTCGTTTTGACGGCGTAAATCTTCACGCTCCCTTACTACTTTGTCGATTCTTTTTTGCACACCATTAGACTTGTTAGTCTTATCTTGTGCGGCGGTATCAGAATCTTTACCGGGATCATCACCTTCACTGCCTTCGGTGTTTTCATCAGCTTCAGTAGCATCAGTATCTAAGCTGGCCTGCTCTTCTTCTGTATGCGTTTCCTGTTCTGTTGATGCATCTAATTGCAGGTCACTTGATGAAGTGACAAAACCTGCCGTTTCGTCTTGGTTTGTTTCTACTGTCATGGCGTATAAGTCCTATACGAATTTTTGCCTAGTGATAAGCCGCTAGTAGCTTTGTTAATCATAATACTAACAAGGTTAAATGTCACTTATTGAGCATTAATAGCCTGATTACCTTGCATTAGCTCTGCCATTGCCTGGGCCACCAACTGCTTAACTTGCATATAAGCTTGATCTCCGTTGGCTGCGCCGGTGTTAATCACTTGTAGTTTCGCTTGAGCTTCAGCGCTTTGTAGCTGCGCCTTAACAAGTTCAGTTTCAGCTTTGGCTATATCGGCCTGAGCTTTCATGTTGTCGGCTTCAACCTCTTTGCCTCTAACGTCTAGCTCTGCCATTTGTATTTGCTGCTCTGGCGTTGGCTCTTTCTGTGCTGGCTGGTCTTTGGCGATAGTCTCGCGCTCTTCAGCCGTCAATACTTCAGGTGGAACAATCTTTTTAAGACGTTCAGCCATTATATCAGCGCCAGGGAAATCTAAGTTTTGAGCAATCAAATCAGCAATAACACCAGCCGCCGCCGGTACTGCTTGAGCGAATGCCATTAGTGATTCAGCCGCTTCTACTCGCTGCGTTGAATATGCCGGGCCAGTAGTAACAACTACATCATACTTTGACACGCCTAGATCGTTGATGGTTACCCATTTGTTTGTTTGTTCATCAAGAATCTGCTCGTTAAGCTTTACAAAATCTTCGCTTTCGTCAGTGAACTTTAATCGAACGACTCGCTCTGTATCGTAAATGTGCGGGATCATTTCAACACAAATCTTACCAACACGGCGAATGGCTTTAGTTAAGTTATCGATGAAGGTAAACGAACCTCTGTCACCTTGGCGCTGCCTTGCCACAATAGCCTTGCCTGAAGTCTCATTGCCTTGTGCGCCCATTGATGCGTCATACATGCCTAACGTTGACTTGATTTTGTCTGTCGAGTTCATTGCCAGTGTGATTTCTGCCGCCGGCACTGCTGAAGGCTGCTCGCGTCTTGGTCCTGGGTCGCCTTGGTATTGCGGAACGTAAGTAAGCAATGCGCTGTTGCTAGTGTTTGCTGTTGACCACTGCGTTTCATAGCCTTCAACATGGCCCTCACTGCCAATAAACGGCGCTTTAGGTGCAAGCGCTACCGATTCAGTTGCTGCACTGTCCCAATAGTTAGCCATGCGCTGAGCATCTTTACTGTGGCGAATGATTGATCTAAACATTGTTTTTTGTTTGATAGTAAGCGCTTTACCCCATACCGGCACCACTGGAATAGTTGAACACTTAACCTCAATCGGACCTTCTAAAACGTTTAACCCGGTTATCTTGCGCCAGTAAACCTTGTGGGCATTAACTTTGCGCTCGCGCTTTATTTCGATTCCCTTTGCTTCAAGTTCGTCAAGCACTGGCTCTATCTCGTCTTTGTATACTGTGCGCCCATCACTAAGCAGGTAAACAACTTTAACTACTGGTTCGCGAGTGAAATACTCACTTACTCTAACCGTGTTTTCAGCAAACCATGTTGATTGATCACCTTCACTGCCTACCGGGTCGGTATTGGCATCAGGATAAAGCTTTTCAAACTGCGACTTTTCCATAACGTCATCGATAAGGCACCAGTTCATATCTGACTTGTCGCGCTCTTTGGCTGACGGGTCGATGGTTACCGAAAATTGATCTTCGATATGACCAATAATAATATCCTGGTCGAATGTTTCATCACTCAGGTAATCACTGCGAACACGCAAGAATCCCATGCCAGACTCAACCGCCGATTGAAACGCAATGTCATAGCTTGTTTCAGCATCACAGTTGTACTCAATGTTTTTGATTAACCCTGTAAACACTTCGGCTAAGCCATAATCTTGAGTGCCTGCCGTGTTAGCAATCTTTAAATCAGTAGGCTTATCGCCACCTGAAGGCATAACACGAATAGAATCTACCGGGCTAACTTTGATAGCTGGTCTGTTTTGGCGCTGATCACCTAGCACCTGATCAACAAATGTTGGTAATACGTTGTTAGTGATACAAGGTCTGCCGGTTAGTTCACGATCATTCTTGACTGTTGCCGGCCATTGTTCGCCAGATAGAAACAACAAATCATCTTCTGCCGCTTTCCAGTTATCAGACCAATAGGTCGCGCCGTCACGCGCTCGCTTCCTGGCTGTTGCCAATACGGATTGTTCATCTTCTTTGCTGGTTGCCTTAGCAGATTTCTTATCGCCTGGCTTTAATAGTTCGTCTGCCATTGGTCGCTATCCTCTTTAATAAATCGGTTTATCTCGGTTTTAAGTTCGAGCATGGTATTAACATAGACTGAAGCACTGCGCTGACCGTCCCGTATTCTGTAATGATACGCCAAATTGTGAATATCAAAACCTTTAGCCTGAAATGATACTCCCGCTATTTCACCATAGCTACGCATTAAGCACCTAGCCAACCGCCTGAAGCGGGTCTAGGTCTAGGCTTATTTTCATGCTTTGGCTTTGGCTCTTTGTAGTGTAGGCCCATTTGCTGAATAGCATCGGTGAAGTTGGTAGCCCACTTTGGCCCTACTGCATCCTTAAACACTTCGTTGTTGTGATCCCATTCTCTACGTAAAGCTTTTAACCCTTTCCAGCCTGTTTTAGCTGCTAGGTCGCCAGTTGCGCCGCTTATGTCGGTATCGCATCGGACCTTATCAATCCATAGGCGTGGAAATAACTTTTTCAGAGCGTTGATTGATTCGCGCTTACTTTCGCATCGTGGTACTAGCTTGAAGGTGATACCCATTCGGTTGGCTGTATCAATTCGGCTTTCCCTGGTCATTAGGTTTCTGACCGATATGTCATGTGGCGCTAAATGCTCACCAAAACGAATGCCGTACTTGTCTTTGAAGTCGTGAAGCCAGTTAATGTAATGCTCCATACCTTCGTCACGGTTCCCGTAACAAGCTATCATCCTGAGCTCTTTACCGTGTGGCTGCATCAACCATAAAACCATATCGTCATTTAAACCTAAATCCCAATAGGTGAATACCGGCAATGATGGTTCAACAGGAACATGAGTAAAACGGCCCTCTTCGATAAGTCGCTCGATCTCTTTCTTGTATACAACACCTTCTTGTAAGGCGTCATCTGGTTTTTGTTGGTACTGAGCACTAAACATATAGTTGTCTGCCTTTTCCATTGCCAATAATGTTTTGGTCGGCTCTTTGTCCGGCCAGTATGAACAACGCTTACCGTTAAAACCCGTGTCTCGTATGCAAGCTGCTCGCATACCTTCAGGCAAGCTATCAATATATTCCTGGTCGATTAGCGCCGGGACTTTGAATTGATCGTAATCATCTGGCGCTTTATCGCTGTGAAGGAAGTCGGTACTGTCGCCCTTGGCGATGCGCTGTTGAATCATGATGATTGGTACATCGTCATGAGCTAGTCGTGAGCGTACAACTCGGTTTAGCTTCTTGTTTGATTTATCCATCAACAAGCCTGAGTCCATATCCTTTGGTGGCATAGGATCGTCAAGTATTACCGCACCGCTAAACTCTTTAATCATGTAACCACCACGCCTACCGGTTACCTGCCCCCCGGTTGATGTTCCATATAATCTGTGGCGATTACCTTTCTTGTCACGATAACACCAGTTGGCGCTTGATTTAGTTGTTTGGTCCACTGTTAGCGGCCACAAGGTTTGAAACTCTTCTGAGTCGATGATTTCTTTAACTCGCTTGGCGTTCTCTTTAACTAGCTCGTCAGAATACGAAAGCGGTAGCCAACGGCTTGATCTTGGCTTGTCCGCAGCCATACATTTAATGATGCACCATACAATCCAGTGGATAGACCATATTTCGGTTTTAGTTGAGCCTGGTGATACGTTAACGATGCCGCGCTTAATCTTCCCGTAATAAACATCTTCAGCAAGTAAGCACTCGTATGTGTGATGCCAGTTCTTCTTAAACTTCTGGCCTTGCAGTAATTGGAAGAATATACGCATAAAAGCCTCAAAAGAGGCTTCACTTGCTATCTTAACCGCTATCTTTTCAGCATCGGTTAATTGTTCCCACTGCATTATATCGTCACTCAAGCTATCCCACCTTTTAGCTAACTCTTTTAGCAACCATTAAAACAAGCTCTTTCATTCCAGCCATTTCAACATTTAACGATGGATTGTGATGCGCTATGTTGAATGCTTCGACCAATAGCATTTCGCTAGATTCCACACAAACCCATGAAACCGAATCGAACTCTTTCCCGTCAGCAACGTGAGTTGATACTCTTGCGCTAAGATGGGACGTCTGACCAACATAAGCAACGTAATCACCGTCCATTAAAAAATAAACGCAATTGAATTTACTGAATGGGATCTCGCTAGATTTTGAATCACACGGATGCTCAACTATTACATTTAGGTAATTGGCAAAGCCTTCCCTAACTAGATCTATAGAGTCCAAGGTAAATTCATCTGCAAACACCTTAGCTATTCTGTTCAGGTTGTCGCTTATTGTTTTTTCTAGATTATTTGCTTTGATCATTATAGTTTACTCATCAAACCAGCTAAGGCGCTGGCTATCTCCGGTGCGCTTACATCGGCTTTCAACTCTAAAGCCTGGCCGTCTTTGCCGGTAATCTCTTGTTTACGTGGAGCATTCCAGCCTTGCATATCAGCAAGGATCTTGATTGAACCGTTGCTATCGTACATTTCAATCTTTGGGCCCGACTTGGTAAAGGTAACTGACTTGATTGAAGCCGCGATAACAGGATCTATTTCATCAGTACATTTCATTTCCCATACTGTATTCATTTCAATCTTTTCGTTACCTTCAGAATCCTTACTAACAACCTCTACAAACTTAAACGTACAAATGTCGTGTATTGTTGCCCTGGCAGACTTAGAAAGCCTTTCTAGCGCTTCCTGCTTGCTCATAATCGAATCTGAAGCGATACAACTAAGCAAAGAATTGTAAAAGGCTTTAACCTTAGGATTGCTTATGATTTGACTTGCTGACTGGTCTTGTGCTGATTCTGTCTTAGCTGTGCCACCAGCATTTAAGTATGCCTGGCGTTGTGAGGTCTTTGGTTTGATAAGCTCTAAAACAAACTTACGCTGAAGCTGCGTAAGCTTTGATGCCATATCTAATTGCTCTGATGTGAGTTGAATTGATTTCTTATTTGCTGTCATGGCTCTGTACGCCTGTGCTTTTGCTTTCGCTGGCACTAGATACCATGCTAGGCAATGTAACGATACCCGCTGAGATTAATATGATAATAACCACACCGGTAATGATCTTGGTTGATACGCTATCCATTAATGTGAATAAACGATTTGACCGCCTTAACACCTCGGCGTTATCGTCTTTGTATTGCTGTAAACTCTTTTTTGTTTCTCTTGTGGCTACCTGAAGATATTGAATCTCTTCTTGCTGATGTTTCTCGCGCTCACTCCTTGCGGCTTCTATCTCAACAAACCGCCCAAACTTCTCATTAAGCTCACCCACTGACTTAGATAAGTTCTCGTTCGATTTAATCAATAGCTTGGTTAATGTTGCGTCTGTCATTTGTTGGTCCGGTTGAGTGATGTTTGTTTAATATTAACATATCCAAGATAAACTATAAGTGTTAGCCGCGAAAACCCGTATGTGATTAACAGTGCGTCTCCAATTGAAGCGGTATCCTCTGCGCCAAAAATCCGCAGAAATGATAACGCAATGAATAATTGCAGTGTTAATCTCGTAATAAATAGAAAAAATTGTCTCATAGTTATTAACGAAAGCGTCAGCCGTCATCACTCCCTGAAATATGACCATAACGAAACACGGATAAAACAGCTTGTTATACTTCTCGCTGAAATAATACCTTGCCGCAAATGAGAATATAATCAGATAAACAACGTGTACCTGGTATGACTCTATTTTAGCTATTAAATCAGATTGAAAAAACGCTACCGATACAACAAAGCAAACTAGCACTTGTATTAGCATCTTTCGCTTAAAAGCAAAAATGGCGCACATATAGGCCACCATTATAATTAAATCACTTTGTATTGCTTTTGCCTGGCTTGTTAGCAGGCTTGCGCCCTTGCTGTTTAACAGGCTTTGGATCTCGTGGCTTTTGTCCAGTAGACATAATAAACACTCCATAGTTAATACCTTCGAGTTTATATTGTAACCCATTAATGAGAATAGGTTAATTTTCTAATCAGGTTTTGAGCCTTTATTATCGATGCTGTTTTTCTTCTCATAAGTTCGCATTAAACCCAACCCCAACATGCCAAGCAAAACTTGCATCGTTAAATCGTTGTTGATAGAAGGAAACTCGCCAGCATAGCCAACCATTACAGCTACAAACCTGGCGATTGGTTCAAGTATTGTAGAGTAAGCAAACGCCAGGCCACCGCACCAGCCCACAAACGGACGCCAACCGGCAACAAATAGCGATTGATGCTCAGCCTCTTTTAAGTTAATGCTTATCTGACCTAGCAATAAACTTACTTCAGCTTGCATAACTGCCAGGTCGCCGGATTGCTTTAGCTCTTCAAGTTTTCGCAACTCTTCAGCTCGCTTTACTGGGTCCGGCCATACCTTTTCAATTGCTATCTTGCCAAGGTCGAACAATGCGCTTAGTGGGTCGAATGACATAATTAATCCTTTAGAGCTTTGCAAGTGAATCGCTTGCAGGTTTAAAGATAACGTATCTATTCATAATCTTTCCAGTTTTTAAGCTGTAAGGTCTGAATAGATTAGTGCCGACAACATTCTGATAGAACTCGCGTGTACTTCCTGTGCGCTTATGCGTGGCGTTTCTTGGCTGATTCATAATTAATCCTTTAGCGATACGCTTGCTAACTTTAATCGGTTATATACCTCATAGAATTTAACGCGAGTAGATGCGCCGCCTTCAGTGTTGTATATGCGTTTGTAGTAATCATAAACATTATCTAAATCGGTATAGTTTGGTAATGGGGCTCTGTCCATTGCATATTTAAGTCTTGCCATAGCACAAGCATAGATTGGCGAACGAATTAAATCATCTTCTAACGTTTCATTAATACCGCAGCCCAGCGACATAATATCAACATTAAATGAAGTTGATACACGCAAAGCATCACACTCGCGCCAAATATCAGCGTGTGTCTTTGGCTCCATCTGCCAAATACCTAAAGCTGGACCACCGCCCTCTTGCTTAACAAAGTAACCACATTCTGATTCCATTGCTGCGGTAACCAGTAATAAAAATCTAGCATTGATTGAGTCGTACTTGCCGCCCATGTATTTTAAGGCCGGCTTAATGAAGTGGTCCATTAGCTGTTGCGGTTTCATAATTATTCCTTTTCAAAGTAAAGGCGCAATTAAGCGCCTCTTAGTATTTTACGCTCACCCATAACCACCGGGTTGAAGTCGTCTATGTTAAAGCCGTCTAACTCTAATTGCTTTACGGCTACCTTTTCAGCTTGATTATAGTTTGCTGTGTCGATTAAGTAATCAATTAAGCTTAGCTTAGTTGCGTTAAACTTCTTTGGCACAAATACAACTCTAATCACGCTATTCATTTGTTATCTAGCTCAGATTTCATAACAGAAAAACAAGCGATAACAGCAACAATCTCGTTGCCGTGGAACTCTTGCCGCCACACACCAGCTTCAACTAAAGACTTTCTAGCTTCCTTAGATAATACCGCTAAAGCTTCTTCAGCCGTTTTTGCTTCGTTTGTGTGAACCACATTGCCAGCCTGATTGCCTGCTAGCCTGTTTACTAATGATGTTATTGCTTTCATATCGCCACCATATAAACCGCAGACCAAAATAACACGCTGATCACTACAGTTATTCTAAAGCCTAAAATAGTATCCTTATCCATAGGTTGCCCTTACTTGTTATCTTCACCAAAAAATTGAGTGTTATCTTGATACATATTAACCTCGATTTTTACCGTAACCGCCTGTTTGTTGGTTGTTAGCCTGGCTGTTGCTTTGGCTGTAGTTACCAGAATGGCCCTGGTTGTGTTGGTTATTCTGATAACCAGATTGGTTGTTTTGGTAGCCGCCTTGGTTATTTGGGTTTCCTTGTGGCGCTGCCTGTTGGTTATGTCCACCAGCATTAGGATTACTATCTAGCATTTGCATTTCACTAACAACAATCTCAGTTTTGTAGCGGTCCTGTCCAGTAGTCTGGTCCTGCCATTTGCTAGTTTGCAATTTGCCCTCAAGATAAACCTTTGAGCCCTTTTTTAAATACTCGCCGCAAATCTCAGCTAACTTTCTAAATACAACAATACTATGCCACTCGGTACGCTCTTGCTGTACGCCTTGTTGGTCCTTCCAGGTTTCTGATGTTGCTACCGTGAAGATAGCCACTGCATCGCCGTTAGGCGTGAAACGAACTTCAGGATCTTTACCTAGATTACCAACTAAGATTACTTTGTTTATACCTCTAGCCATTTTGATTCACTCCTGTTAGCCCACCAGCAAGCTAGTGGGCCTTGGTTTACGATTATGCTTTGCCAATGAATGTAGCTAACTGTGTATCAGCAAACATATCAACCAAGATTTCTTTAAACTCTTCGGCCATATCTTCTTCTTGCGCTTCAAGCTTAATAATACGCAGGCTAATAGATGGTTTTTGTTCACCAGTTATAATGCCAACGCGAACTGTAAACTCTCGCATACCTAGCCCGTGATAAGGGCTGCACGTAAACTTAATAGACGCCGGGATCAGCTCTTGATTTTTGGCTTCAATCTTTTCAAATGCGCTCATTGACTCGCCAAAGTCACCTACCTGGCTATCCACCTTAGCCACTTGCTCAATTGTGATTTCTCTCAATTGCTTTGCAGCTTGGTTGATTGTCATAACAACACCGTCCTTAGATGTGACTACAACGTTGTCAGCCCAATCTTCGACAAAGTTAGCTGCGTCTTTTTGAGACAAATGCTTTCCCGACAAACTTAAAAGCGATTTAAATGCTGCGGTCTTATCAAGCTGAAGTGTTGCCTTGTGAAGTTGATGAAGTGGCGCTTCGTATGTTCCAAGGTCAAAAATTGATTGAGCATACATACAATCTGAATTTACAAAGCACTTGCCACCAGCCATATCAAATTCTTTGCAGTACGCGCCAAAATCTTTAATTGATTTGGTTGAAAAATCAAATCGGTAAGTGGTTCGGTTTTCCATATGTTTTTCTAAGCAAGATAAACTAAAACCTTCCGGGGTAATAATTACAGGCGCTTTTGTCCCAATACCACCTAGCTCTACGTTAAGACGGTCTAGAACTTCTGACTTTTCTAAATGCTGAATTGCTTCTTTTGTAAATGACATAGTAAATCTCTCTATTTTAATGGCTGTTTTGGCTGGAGCTAACCAGCCGTTTAGGGTTGTTTAATTTGAAAGGCGGCGAACGTTAGTAATCTCGCCAGTAATACGATCAACGTTGTCAGAGTTTAGCGTAAATTGCCCACTTTCCTCTTCCTTTGGTTGATTGATAGTTAGCTCGCCACCTTTGCCAACAAAGAAAGCCGTGTCGGTAATATCTTCTTCAAACTTTTTGCCGCGCTTAGTTGGGTTGCTAGTTGAAAGTTTGTGAGAAACAATCACTTGGTCATTGTCGCCCATTTGTTGAAAAGTAAACTCAATTGATACCTTGGCTTTTTTACTGCCAATGCCATGAGTGATTTGTGATAACGCTGCCGCGCTTAGCGAAACCGCTAACTTGTCCATTAGGATCCCGGCGTTACACTCGCTGATAAAATCGCTTACGTTAGTTTTTGACATTGTAAATCCTCGCTTCGATGTTTTGGCGGTTAATAACCGCCACTTGGGTTAGAAGTATTTGTTTAAGATGTTTTCTAGCTGTTCGGTTTGCATGAGCGTTAAACCGTTTCTGTTTGACCACTCGGCTAGATCATCAAGTAAACCGATTGGGATGTTGTTTTGCTTTTTGCTTTGAACTGGATCAGTTTGAAACTGCTCCTTAAAGCTTTCTTCGCTATCACCAAGCGCTTTGAACTCTGGCTCTTTGAAGTAGCCTTCGTTCATTATCTTGCCTGTTACCGGTGCGCTAGAAACTTCAGGCTGCTTGCTTTTCTTTTGCGCTTCTAAAGTCTCGTTGTGCTTGCTCACAACTTTAGAGTGATGACTATTTATTTGCGTGTAGCAATCATCATAAATAGAAAGCGCGTTATCAAAGTCATCAAGGAATATGTTTTTATCACAGTTAGACATTCCTATCTGCTTGCATACGCCACCTGTAACTATTGGGTCATCTGAGTTCAAAGCAACTTCCAAAAGATCTTTCCATGACTGAATAAGCATTTCAGCCTTAGCAGATAGTATAGCTTTTGCTTTCGCCTTGGCTTCTTCTTCAGCTTGAATTTGCTTGCGCTGCTCTTCAAGCTTAATGGCTTCTTGCTGCTTATGCTCAGTAATGCGCATAGTAACAACGGCCTTAAATGGTTCAGCCTCTTGATTAACTAGTGTGCGAGCGTCCATGAATAAAAATTTATATTCACTAGCGTTTTCGCGCAAAAATTCAAGGTTTGGTATAACACGTTCAACAACCTGGTTAATCTCAACTTTACACGCTGCCAATACATCATCAACGCCACCATGCAGGCTTTCAATTGTGCGCTTGCTCTTCATTGCACCTGCAAAGTCTGGATTGATATTGATAATATCGTGAATGCTCATTGGCGCAATTTTATCGTTAATACCAAAAATGTATTGCTGAAGGTTTAAGCGAGCATCATTAATGATAGCTAACTTTTTATCTTCTTTGGCGTCTTTAACTTGCTTTTCACCGTGGCTTTGCATCTTTTGTAATACGCTATCCAATTCTGAAGCTAGCGCCTCAAACTCTGAATAACTAACAAACTCACCCTTTACTTTTGCAACACGGTCTTTTAGCTCTGCGCGAACCTTTTTAACGTCTTTGTTAAGCTGGTCTTTGTTAGCAAAGTCTTGATCTGTTGAAAGCTCGCGTGACATTTCAATTTGTGCAATCTCTTTAATTTGCACCAGGCACGAATCTAAATTGGTCACAATTTGCGAACCGTTAACGCTACAAGTGATCACCGGCAACTGAACCGAGTCGGCAATAACTAATTCTTGCTTGGCTTCCATTTCAAATGTAACCATATCTTCAGCAAACTGTTTCCAACCTGCTATAAGCTTTTCGCGGCGTTCTGGCGCTGAGCCGTAATACATCATTTCACGTTTATCTCGTGTTCCGTCCGACACAACAAATAACACGGCATCAGCTTCAGCCACTAACAATTGATGCTCTAACTGCCAATAATGGCTTTCTTCAAGTACGTTGTTGCTAACGTTTTCAGCAAGCGTGGCATTCCATAGCTTGTGTTCAAAAATGGTTTTGCCATCTTCTGACAATCCGTCTAGCGATGCGAGCAACCCAACACCATCAACATCAGTTACGCAAACCACTGGCGCGAACGTTTCAATTAAATCAATTTCAATCAAGTCGCGTTGTTGCGCTTCGGTTTCGTGACCTTTGTTAAATAGAGCTTGCTTAGCAGGTGTGATCACTTCTTTAACGCCGAACTTCTTTTCTTGCAGTAATTGATTGCGGCTTTTGTACTTGCTTACACCCATCATTGCGGAAGCGTCTGAAGCCGTCATGTTTTTGGCGCGTAATTCGTGCCATTCTTTTGTGCCTTGCTCTACTTTGACTAATTGCATGTTAATTACCTACTTGTTTTAAGCGTGAACATTGATCTTCAGTTAACTGGATGCCTTTTGTTGATAAAAAGGCGTGTAAACTGTCAACCGTTTTTTTGTTATCTAAAATCATTTGGGACCAGGCTTTAAAGTTTTTATTAAACTCTTCGTCTGGATATAAGCCGCTATCTTGCTGACTTTCTGTTGCTAGAGTGGCGTCATCATCTTCACCACCGACAACAATACCCAATATACCGGTTAGCGTATAACGTCTAAGGTATGTAATTGCTGAAGCGATTGCTTTTAACGGGTCTTTGCCGCCGCTAAAATCTGGCGTAGAAGCAAGCTCGCTGCTTTCAGAGTGACCGCCAACATGCGTTACAATGCATGTTACCGTGATGTTTGCCTGGTCTTGTCGCTGCGTAAAGCGATAAGAAAGTCCGGCAGACTTCAAAGCTGGTTTAATTGCGTGAGCAATATCTTCAATCTTTGCGTATTGGTAATATGTGCGACCCTTGTTTGTTGTGTAATCAACAACACCGCCTTTTTCAATTACCGGTAATGCACCTTGGAACTCTGACATTGCAGCGTTAAACTCGCTTTTAGCTACATTGGCAAGGTAACGATCTTGCAAATCCATCAAGCGCTCTAGCTGCGCAATATCCGAACCTTTTTCGATAGCTATTTGAATAAGGTTCATGTGTTGCGATTGGGTAGCAACTTGACTTGATTCTCGTTCGACTAATCCTGATTTGCTCACTTTTGAGACTCCTTCAGTTTTTTGATTTCTTCATCAATAGCCAAGCGCTTTGCTTTTGCTTCAGCTTTGATTGCTGCATCTTGCTTATTAAGTGCATCAATACGAACTTGAGCTTCGTCAACCACTGGGACTGTAACTTCAACCTCTTCAGTGCCTAATAAAACCCAACCGTATTGCGACATATCAGACAGGCCAGGGTATACGGTCCCGTCTTGTGAGCGATTCATGTAAATAACAACCTTTAATTTTTCCATTTTACTTACCTTCTACTTTGATTGAGTTATCACAAGAGACATTCTTTTTGAACTCTGGCCATAAATCCATTTCAACCATTTTGCAGTAGTGGGCCTGCTCGTTTACTTCGTCCTGGTAATCCATTTGACTAGCAAAACTAAAAAAACCTATCACCGCCAATATCGTTAAAGCTGTTTTTAATGACTTGTTCATTTGCGCCTCCTTGTTGATGATTGAACTATAAATTAGCAGCAAAATAAAATCAACATAATTAATTAAAATAAATTAAATTACCTTAACTATTGACTAATTTTAATTTAATGGCCAAAATCTACCAATCTTCAACAATAAAGGCGCTTAACAATGAGCACAAGCAAATCAATTCGTATCGCAATGGTACACAAAGGCATTAACCAGAAAGAGCTAGCTGAGCTTTCTCAGGTTAGTGAAACAACTATTTCACACACGCTGAGTGGCAAAACCAGCCCTAACACCAAAACGCTATCGCGTTTAGCTAAGGCTATGGATATGAGCTATTCGGAATTAATTAAATTAGGTGAGTAGTATGAGTGAGAATAAAAAATCATTCATCCTATACAAAGATAGCCTAACTGTTCTGTCCGAACTATCTGACGAGCAAGCAGGTAAGTTGTTTAAGGCCATTGCTGCTTATCATAATGGCGAAGAAGTGGTTTTGGATGGATTGCTTAGAATTGCTTTTCATCCTTTTAAGGCTCAATTTGAAAGGAATTTAGAAACATATCTTAGCATTGTCGAGCGCAACAAACGCAATGGCGCTAAGGGCGGTAGACCTAAAAACCAAGATAAATCAAACAAACCCAAACAAACCCAAACAAACCCAGTGGGTTATTTGGAAACCCAAACAAACCCAGTTAAACCCAGAAAACCCGATAGTGATAGTGATAGTGATAGTGATAGTGATAGTGATAGTGATATTAAAAAGATTAAGCCAGCTAAAGCAGGCAATGACGTTCTTGAAATCTTTAATTACTGGAAGGATGTCATGAAAAAAGGAGGCACCACCAGGCTAAACAAAAAGCGTGAAAAGCTTATCGCTGATCGTTTAAAGGAAGGCTACCAGGTAGACGAGTTTAAGACCGCTATATTTAATTGCTCTATGTCGGCTTTCCATATGGGGCAAAACGACAATCAAACCAAGTACAACGATATTGAGTTGATATGTCGCCCTGACAAGTTTGAACAGTTTAGGGATAACGTAGGTCAGCAAGCTAAGCCTAGGCAAATGAGCATAGCAACTGAAAGATCTTTTAATAACATTATTGATGTGGAGCTAGATTGATATGAAAAAGCACGAGGAACTTGGTCAAGAACCATCGTCACCAACGCCATTTTATAACGGTGACGAGCTGTATTGTGACAATAATGGTTTTACAAAGAGAGAGGCTATTGCAATGCGACTAATGGCGGCAGAGCTTCAGGCTAGGCAGGGTTGGATTGATGGTGGGCACGTTGAAACTTACTCGCTTGAAGAATGCGCCAAAACAGCTGTTATGGCAGCCGATGCACTGCTAAAGGAGCTTGCCAATGAATAGCCAAGAGCAGAATAAATTCAAAGAGCTGATCTCAGTTATATCTGAAACCTATGGCGAAGAGTTTACCCAGGCAAAACTAAAACTTTGGTGGAACCTTTTTAAGCCTTATTCAATTGTAACTTTTGAGCAGGCGCTATATTCGCATATAGCTTGCCCCGACACCGGTATGTTTGCGCCAAAACCGGCAAACATAACAAAGTTTATTAACGGGACCACTAAGCAAGCCGAAAGACTTATCGAAGATCGTGCGGAAATGGCATGGCAAGTCATTGAAGGCGAGATTTCAAGGGTAGGATCATACGGCACATTAAAAATGGAGGATAAGCAAGCTTTAGCCGCTGTACAGGCTATTGGAGGTTGGCAAAAGCTATGCGCTACACAAACAGATAAAATGGCGTGGACACATAAAGAGTTTGTTGCCGCTTATCAAAACTTTGAACGAACTCCGATTGAGGCGCTACCAAATAAATTACCTGGTCGTGTTCATTTGGTAAACCACAAAAAACAGCAGCCAGAAAGCGCCTTTATTAAAGGGCTTCAAGACTTTAGAAATAGAATAGGCAAGGAGTAAATAAATGAAACAATCTAAGCTGGAGAACTTGGTCGCAGCTCATGCTTATTGGGCCGATAAAAAAGCAGATCTCAAAGCAAAAAGCCTAATTGAATTTCACTTGTGCGAGGGGTTTTACACAGCTGGTGAAGGAAATAATTTTCACGCCTTTGGTCAGTCCTGTTACACAAGAGCTAGAGAAGATCTTTTAAATTGCATGGAAGAAAGCCACCCGTATAGTTCACCTAATTTTACAGATTCGTTTGAATGTATAGACCCATGCAAACACTGTGTTAAACATCGTGACTTAAAGCGGAAAGCCGCAATAGCATCAAGGCGTCTAGGTCAGATTAGAAGCGCTATAACAAAAATTGGTAGAAAGCTTGAATACACAGAAAAAAGTTAACTTTAGAGGATTAACCATGTCAGTAGATAACAGTAATTCAACAACACCAGAAAGCGAAAAGGATTTAGCGCAAACTCCGTGGTGGCTAATTAATTCGGTTGAAAGCTTTATAGGCGGTAAGTTTGATATAGATGTTTGCTGTTTATATGAAACAAAGAAAGCGCCTTACTATATTTCATTGGTTGATGGTGACGATGCCATGCTTAAAGATTGGCGCGGCCATGACAGCGAAGGCTTTGATCTTGAACGTTCACTTGCCTGGTGCAACCCACCGTTTAGTAGTGTTATGCCTTTTATCGAAAGGGCAGTTGAGCAAGCTGAATTATTTAGCACTACAACGGTAATGATTATACCAAACAATTCTGAAGTGACTTATCGCCGCAAGTTAAAGGAAGTTTGCGACACGTTTATCGAAATGCCTTTTAGACTCCAATTTTTGCGCCCGGACGGTACGCCGTTTCTTGATAAAAAAGGAAAACCACAAGGGCCAAAGTTTAGTTGTGCAATTGGTATAATTACACCAATAGGCCTTAAAGTACCTTCAAGAGTTATTGAACATGATTTTAGAGTGGGGTTTTATGGAAAATAACAACGTTACACCGTGGTCATTGCCACACCCACACGCTACACACATTTTGTATCGTGATGGTGTTTATCGGTACGCTCACTTCGATGGTTTTATGTATTGCAGTGTTAATAATATATTTAATGAGCGTGGTTTGTATTTTGTTATTGGTGGGCATGGATGGTCGGTTTTCATGGCGCTATAAAAAAAGCCCTAACGTATTAGGTTAGGGCAAAGGCTCAAGTCACATCAAAGTAGAGACTTGAGCATAACACAATATTCATAAAGGTAAATAGCATGAAAATTGAAATGATCAAAGAGGCTGGTGGCGTGTTTAGGCCGGCAAGCGATATTGAATTTGATAAAACAACCAAATTTAAAACAGGCGAGCAATACCAGGTTGAAATTAAACTAACTCGAAACCCAAAGTTTCACCGCAAGGTTTTTGCATTTTTTAATTTCTGCTTTGAGTATTGGGCCGGTATTAATCAGTATCAA
>Ga0196901_1000146_pt1 | contig 37029 bp, 51 predicted proteins | sample CB_VirMetaG_FD_169099 | JGI IMG/M metagenome (GOLD analysis project Ga0196901, IMG submission 169099) | Freshwater to marine saline gradient viral communities from Chesapeake Bay - CB_1504_1 Viral MetaG (v3) (version 3) | ecosystem: Environmental > Aquatic > Marine > Coastal | place: USA... | reverse complement strand
ATTATGAATAACCTTACTCTACGTGAACAGATTGAAGAAGCCACTGAAAATAATGATCATACATTGGCTGTGATGATAAAGGCCGCTGCAGTTGGTGGAACTCTTGCACAGGCTTATATGGTAGTTTTGAATAATATTGCTGATGTGCATGAAATTCAAGGTTATATGAATGGTAATAATAGTGAAATGCGATCTTGTATTGATCGTGATTTGACTTTTACTCTGGAATTGCGTGGTGAATTGTAGGAGATGTTATATTGATTTGGTTTTATATGATGATAGGGCTAATGTTCTTTATTGGTATGTTAGCCCTACCAAAAGATGATATTGATGTAAAACTTAAGAATTTTGGGTTTTATCAATATTCAACTATTCAACGCATGCAAATTATAGGAGTTGTATTTGCATGCATTATATTTTTGTGGCCTATTTTGGTTTATAGAAACGTTTTAAATTTTATTGATAAGGATATAGAAAAATAATATTCTTCTGATTTTTTATTGTTAATCAAAGATTTCATAAATACAATAAAAGCGCAAAATAAAGGAAGAATAATTGGCAGATAGATTTAGTAGACAAGTAAAACAATTAGATTCACCTTTTACGGATGGATTTAGTGTTACTACAAGCAATACAACTGTATTTGCACAACCAACAAGAGCACTTTATATTGGTGAAGCTGGTAATTTACATCTTGAAATGACAACATCAGATGGAGTTTCCAACACCGAATTAACATTTGTTGGTTTACCAGCTGGTACAATGTTGAATGTTAGAGCACATAAAGTATTTTCAAATACTACAGCTAATTCGATAATTGGTCTATATTAAGGCTTGACATTCCCTGCTTTTCACTCTATTCTATAATAGAGAGTGAAACAAAGGAATATTTGTTATGAAAAGATTCGCACTTAAAACAGTTAATAAAGCAATCGCCAACCATGTTGGTAATGAATACTGTCACCTATATAAAGGTGATGGTTATTTCTATTTTGTCTATGATAATCCAGTAACTGATGTTTATAGAGATTATAGTGTTATGGTTTATCATTTGAATGATCTTACAATCAAATCATGGGTAGGATTTGCGGATGATATAGTAAATGAGAGGATATAATGAAATTCGAGATTGACACAAAATCACCTATAGTAGTTGATTTTTTAAAAATGTGCTATGATAATGATTTAAATGCTCAAATGGCTGATGTAAAATTTTATACACGTCCTGAAGTAGCAATATTTCATAAAATTGGTGAACCGTATCATGGTGCATCTGGTGGTGCTGTTAAATTTGTTTTTAGACCCACAAGTATTGGTGTTATAACACATGTAGAATTTAATGGTACACACTATTCAGATATATTAGATATAACAGAATATGAAAACTGGTAAAGGAGAATAATGAAACACGATATTATAATTGACTTTGAAACACTAGGTAAAGGCACAGAAACAGATAACTTCATAGTTTTAAGTGTAGCCTATACCAAATTTGTAATTAATGAAGAAAGTGATTTTGAAGATTTAGTAACAGCTTCAGAGTATGTTAAATTTGATACTCAAGAACAGCTAGACCTTGGTTGGAAGGCTGAAAAAGATACACTTGAATGGTGGAAAGCACAACCAAAAGACATTCAAAATTCTACCATTAAACCACATCCAAATGATGAAACATTGGAAGAATTTACCAATAAGTTCATTAAATATATCGGTGCTAAACGTGATATTGAACGTATTTGGTGCCGTGGTACAGATTTTGATATGCCTATTTTGAAAAGAATTTTTAGAGAAGTTGGTCTTGATATCAACTCATATATTAATTATAATGCTGCAACAGACATTAGAAGTTATGTACGTGGTGTTACAGGATTCACTATTAAGGATTATTTCATTCCACCTACAGCCGAAAATATTAACTTCAAAAAACATGTTGCATCACATGATTGTGCCATGGATATAATGCGAATACAATATTTAAGTAATTCATAATATGTAGACATTAAACTCCTGTTTTATATAAATATAATGAAAAACAGGAGTTTAAACTAAATGGCATCACTTAATAAAATCAATAAATTCGTAGAAGATGTACTATCTGGAGTACATGATTTCTCATCTGACACATTCAAAGTTGCATTAACCAATTCTGCACCAACTGCGGCTGATACTCTATTAGCCAATGTAACACAAATTGCTGTCGCTGGTGGATATGCATCTGGTGGATATACATTGGATGGTGTAACACTTTCACAAGCATCTGGTACAGCAAAAGTTGTTATCACTGATGAAGTGATAACAGCTTCGGGTGCCTCAGTTGGTCCTTTCAGATATATTGCTTTGTATAATGATACATCTGTATCTCCAGCTGATCCATTAGTTGGTTGGTATGATTATGGATCATCAATTACATTGGTTGATGGTGATGCAATCACACTCAACTTTGATGGTACAAACGGAATATTTGACCTAACTTAATAGGAGCTAATGCTTTCCTTTAGGGGGTCAAAATGAATTATGAATTAGTTATTAGAAAGGGGTATAATAAAGCCCCTATTCTTTTAACAGATTATCAATCTGTTGCATTAAACTCTTCTGACTTTGGCATGCCGGGTGCTGGAGCAGATGATATCAATTCAAATCTCCAAACTGCATTGGATTGGTACACATATAAATATAGTGCCTCTTCTACAGATTTCAACATAAATTATATTTTTGATTTAAGTAATGTCTCATATGATATTACTTATCAAACTGATACTGTATTAAATAGAAATTATGTTATCGGTCTTGATAACGTTTCATATTCTGCTACGGGTTATGATACAGGGTTCAATAGAGCACTTATCACTGGTCTCACTAACGTTTCTTATTCTATTACGGGTTATGATACAGGATTTAATAGATCACTAATCACTGGTCTTGATAACGTTTCTTATTCTGTAACTGATCGTAATGTAGGATTAAATAGAAATTATGTTCTAACTCTTGATAATGTTTCATATTCTGCTACGGGTTATGATACAGGATTCAATAGAAGTTATGTTGCTGGTCTTGATACCATCTCATATGATATCACATACTTTACTGATACCGAATTAAATAGATCATTTGTTGCTGGTCTTGATACCATCTCATACTCTATCACAGATTATAGTGCTCTGAAGTCTCTTGTTTCAAATATAGGTAAAGCTTCATATAACATTACAAATTATGAGGTTATTGGAAATAGGGCTTATATCCTACCTATGGATAGCATTTCATACTCTATCACAGATTATGATATAAGTGTAAATAAATATTATATTATTAATGCTGATAATATTTCATATTCTATTACAGATTATAGTGCTCTGAAGGCTCTTACCTCAAACATAGGTAAAGCTACATATAACATTACAGATTACTCTGTATTAAAATCACTGAATACAAACTTAAGTAATATTTCATATGTTATTACCGATTATCAAGTTGAATATTCCACTGGTACTATATATGATATTGATAAAATTTCATACACTATCACTGATTATATTTTAAATAAATCACTGAATACCAATTTAGATAGTATTTCATACTCTACCACTGATCGTAATATAGGATTAAATAGAAATTATGATCTAACTCTTGATAATGTTTCTTATTCTGTTACTGATCGTAATATCAATGTGAACAGATCATTTGTTGTTGGACTTACTAACGTTTCATATGATATCACATACTTTACTGATACCGAATTAAATAGAAGTTATGTTTCTGGTATGGATAGTATTTCATATTCTGTTACTGATTATAGTGCTCTGAAGTCTCTTACTTCAAATATAGGTAAAGCTACATATAGTATTACAGATTATGATACAGGATTCAATAGAGCACTTATCACTAGTCTTAATAACGTTTCTTATACAATTAGTGATCATATTTTAAATAAGTCACTGAATACCAATTTAAGTAATATATCATACAGTATTACAGATTATGCAGTAGCACCAAATAGAGGTTATATTGCTGGTCTGAGTAACATTTCATACACTATTAATGACTATATTTTAAATAAATCACTGAATACCAATTTAAGTAATATATCATATTCTGTTGTTGATTACTCTATGTTTGGCAACAGAAGTTATATTGCTCCACTTACTAACGTTTCATATGATATCACATACTTTACTGATACCGAATTAAATAGAAGTTATGTTGCTGGTCTTGATATCATCTCATATTCTATCACAGATTATAGTGCTCTGAAGTCTCTGGTTACAAACCTAGATAAAGTATCTTATGTTATAACTGACTATGTAATGGCACCAAATAGAGGTTATGTTGCTGATCTTGATAGTAGTATCTCATATAATCTAGTTTATAGAAACTTGGTTACTCATCTTAATATTAATTTCAACATGGATAATACTGATTATACCATTGTAGATTATGTTCTTAATAAGTCTATGTTGTTTAATGTAGATGATTCAATTTCTTATAATGTTTATTACTATGACATATCTTCAACATATACAGTATTCATTGAACCAACTTTGATAAATATTATTACTAAAACGAATTATGATAACGTTAGAACTAAAACGAATTATGATGAAATTTTAACCAAAACGAATTATGAGGTAGTACTAGCACGATGAATCCACAAAGAAATATAAAGATTCCAAGGTCTCCAAACGATACTGATCCTGTTTATATGAAACTACAAACATCTAATAATAATGTAGTGACGCAATTAACTATAGATGCTACAGTCACCATGTTATTAGAGGATAGCACATCACTTACAGGAACATATGTAGCTAATGGTATATTCTCATTTGATTTATCTAATGTGAATACAACAAATAGCTCATTACATTTCGATGTAAATGTTGAAGATAATTTTGATTATAGAATTGCAGAAGGAACAATTAATTTCTATTAATTATTCCCTTGCTGTTGCTGTTGTAGTTTTTCATTTTCTATTTTTTCATTCACTAGAGAGATAATAATATCCCTTTCAAATGGAACTAAATTTTCATATTCTTCCACCGAATAATGATGGTATTCTTTTAATACGAATTGCATATTGTAATAAAATGCAGGATTAATTCCATATAACATTAAGCTAAAAAAGATTTGATATCCTGTATCTTAACCGTTTTTCCATCTTCAAGTTTCAATTCATATATAACTGCAGGCATCGTACTGATGAATTTATGGAAATATTTAGAAACACCAGTTAGATTGTTAATAAATTCCGTTGTCTCTGCTTTGGTGATATCCTCTCCAACTACCCAAACCTCATTTTCATCATAAATTTTCTTCACACAATCAATGATAATATCATATGTCATTTCAGCTTTTATTGTTGCGTCTTGTGTTGTGCTGCTGTTTGATTGATATGCAAGCATTTTATCAAACGTTAAATCACTTAATTCAATATGTAGGTTATCTCCAACTGTAATATCATAGACATGTTCATCATCAAATGATATACTAATATCCTCTATATTCACATCAACTTCATATTTTTTATCTGTATCAGGATCAGTGTATTTAATTGAAATAATTTCACCAGATGATTTTGCTCTAATTTTAATTAAAAGTAATTCAACATCATAGGATGCTAATTTACCAACATCTACATCAGGGTCCATCACACATGCCTGAATAACCTTTTTCATATTTTCTGCTACAAATTTAGGATCATCTGATTCAGAAACCATCATAAGGATTTTTTCTTCACCAACATTATATGGTCGGTAAGGAATTTCTTTGTTAAGTGAGTGGATGTGTGTGAAATATGTAGGTTGTTTTACTACTGGTAATGCCATTATTTACTCCATTATTAAGTGTTAGTTGTAATTGGGTTGCTCTGATTTATTGTATTTCTTAAAGCGTCTACTGCTTCTGTGACACTCAAATCTCTAAATGTTGAATTTGTATCGATTTGTTCATTGTTTGTAGTTTTTGTGTCAATCGTTTTATCTGTAGAGAATGAACGATAATTAAAAGTTATTGGTAATCTAGCAAGTGAGTCATTCTGTTCCCAACCTAATGTCATTGAACCGATTGCACTAGGCCATGCTTTATCTAAAGTATATACTGTAATATCTCTATTATCATTTGTTTTAAAATGTATTTCAACTGTTCCCCAAAAATCTTGTGGGTAGTTAAATGATTCAAGGCTCATACCATCAACTTTTTTTCTGTCATGATTATAATCAAATGAATAAACCAATTGCGCCCAACGATGAAAAAAGCTTAGACAAATACCAGAGTTATCAATAAAAAATGTACAAGTCACATCTTCAAATCCAGCTGATGTTGCTCTTTTTTCTATTGTACCATAACCTTTATGTTTTACATCTTCAGTCCCGAATTGAATACCCGGTAAGTTTACAGTCTCACATAAAAATGTTAGATTACGTGCATCATTGAATATTAATGATGGTGGAGTGATTTGTACAACAAATCTATTTGATGCTGCTAGTCCACCTAACCTATTAACCGCTGATACCATATCTATTATACTTGACAAATGTTATTTCCTATAAATACTTAAAATATTGTTACTACATATTTATAGAAAAGGATTGAAGTTTGGAATTATCATTCAAAGAATACTTAGAAGAAGGTCGAGATGCTCCATTATATCATGGTACAAGTTTACATAATGCAGTTCTTATTATGAAAAATAATAAACTATTATCAAATTCTGATACACCCCTAAAATCAATATCCTTTACAAGATCAATCAAAGCAGCTAACCATTTTGTTTTTCATGGTAAAGGTGAAAATACTTGTGTAATATTTGAAGTAAATCAACGAAAACTTACACAACGCTACAAAATAGAACCTTATAATTTTTATAATAAAGCTTCAAATGCTAAAATTACTAGATTTAAGGGTGATCTAAATAATGAGTGGGACTTTGAAGGAGAGTATACAGTTAATGAATATGAAGAAAGAATTATAGCAAAAGAAATCAAAAATATAAGCGATTACATAATTAAGATTCATATCCAAACAGATTTAACATTAGAAAATATGTATAAATTGTATCCAGATAGTGTGTTAGCTAAAGATAAAAGATTAATTAAAGGGAAGAAATTTATCAATGTATAATTTCAAAGAATACCTAGAAGAAGGTCGAGATGCGCCATTATATCATGGGACAATGCCAGATAGTATAATACCAATTATGAAGTCAAATATGCTTAGAGCAGAAACCCAACAATTTATGGGTAAAAACATTAAGATGGGTGTTTCATTAACCAGAAATATAAATATTGCACATCAATTTGCAACAAAAATTGGTATTGTTTTTGAATTGGATCAAAGAAAGTTGGCATATCGTCATAAGATGATACCCATTAATTGGGAGAATGCAACTCAAAATCGTGGCACATTAACCAGATGGCATGAAACAACTGGACGAAATACAACTAATGTGAAACCTATAACCATAAATGAATATGAGGAATTTGTAGTCGGACCTATCAAAAATCTAAATGACTATATCATTAAGATTCATGCTAAGGATGATATTTTTTACAATGAAGAATATCTAAATAAATCTTTTGCTATTTTCATGAAACACCCAAAACTATATGTAGATAGAAAATTTGTGAATGGGTAAATATAAACAGGGAATATTCAAACCAAAATTTAAAGCAAAATACAAAGGCAACCTAGCCAAGAATCCACCAGTTTATAGAAGCTCATGGGAGCTAAAGGTTATGTTGAAGCTGGATGATCACCCGGACGTGTTAGAATGGTCTTCAGAAGGGATTGTCATTCCATATAGATCACCAGTAGATAACAAAATACATAGATACTTCGTAGATTTTTATATTAAACTCAAGAATAAGAATGGTGAGATAAATACATTAGTAGTAGAAGTTAAACCATTCAAGGAAACAATGCCACCAGTTAAAAAGAAGAATATGAGAGAAAAGCGATTCCTACAGGAAGTTTTCACATGGGGTGTGAATGAAGCCAAATGGAATGCAGCCAGAGAATGGTGTAAAAAGAAAAACTATAAATTCGAAATATGGACGGAAAAAGACCTTGGAATATAACTTTAAACAATATCTAGAAGAAGGACGTGATGCTCCATTATATCATGGTACTCTTTATGTAAAGGCTAAACAAATATTAGAAAGTGATTCTATATTAGCAAATACAGAAGAAAATATAAACAAAGCAGAAAGAAAGACTAAGGGTGTTTCCTTAACCAGAAATTATAACTTAGCTATAAAATTTGTAGATGCAAAATATGGTAGTTTATCTCCAATTATATTTGAATTAGATCAAAGAAAATTGGCACAGCGTTATAGAATAGTACCACATAATTATTATACAACAAATGATACTATATCTAATTATGACATAAAAGATGCACCAACTAGATTTACGAAAGAAACACCCGGAGATTTTAACGAATTTGAAGAATTTGTTATTGGTGATATCAAACCTCTTAGTCGATATCTCACAAAAATTCATGTTGCAAATGAGGGTATATATAAATCCATTGGTATAAACGCAAAAGAAATATATGAACATCCTTTGTTATGGGATCATAAAAACAAAAGGTTTTATAATAAGGGAAAATAATGGCATTATTATTTACAAAAGTTCTAGAACAAGCAGCCAGAAAAAATAACCCTAGATTTGGTTCTGAAGAATTGCGTGATTTTTTAAGAGATAAGGCTATGCAAGTTACATCACGTGCACCAAGCAAATTTATTGGAGCTAAGAAGGCTAAAGCCAATATCGTTCAAGAGATAAACCCCGGACAAATCATTTGTTATTTCTACGATGCAAAACATAAAGCAACTCTACCATATTGGGATAAATTTCCAATGGTAATACCGATTGAAAGATATAAAGATGGTTTTCTAGGTCTTAATCTACATTATCTACCACCAATGTTTCGTGCAAGATTGATGGATAAACTTTATGATTTACTAAATAATCAAAAATATGACAATACTACCAAAATGCAACTTAGTTATGAATTACTTAAAGGTGCAAGCAAATTCAAATATTTTAAACCGTGTATAAAAAGATACCTTTCATCACATATTCAAAGCCAAATGGTGCAGATAGATGTAAAGGAATGGGATTATGCATTATTCCTACCACTAGCAAGGTTCCAGAAAGCTAATCAACGTAAAGTTTGGGACGAAAGCATAAACATGATTAATAACACATAATGTCAATGATAATAACAGATAGTAATCCAGAGGCAGCTTCAGGTAAAGAGGCAAACCCTATAGCAAACTTAAGCTATCCGCTTAATGAATTGCTAACAAAGAAAACTATATTAAAGTTTGTTGAATATCAAAGATTCACTGCAGCAGATGATCCATCAGATAAAACAAGAGCTATACTTAGTCTTCCAATGCCTATTCAAATAACTGAAAACAATCAAATGAAAATTGATAGTTTTGATGGTGGTTTAGTGTCTGCACTGGCTAACCAAAGCAATAAAGTTATCGATGGTGGAGGTTTACTTGATATGTTAGGAATTGATGAAACAGGATTTTGGAAAAATCTTACTAGGGCTGCATCCCTATCACCATGGCATTATAGCGATAATCAAAAAAGACAGGTTGAAACATTTACAGGTGTTATTAAAAATCCGCATACAACAGCAGTATTTGATGGTGTCCAACTTAGAACATTTGCACTTACATGGAAATTTTCACCAAGGTCTGAACCAGAATCTATTGAATTACATAAAATTATTAATACAATACGTGAAAGAATACACCCTAAAGAATCGCAATATGCATTGGATTATCCTGATTTGGTTTTTGTTGAATTTGAAGGTGAATCGAAAGAGTTTCTACCAAAATTCTATCGTTCATTTATTTCAGCAATGACGGTGAATCCTTCATCTGGTGAGGGGTTAGCATTTTATAAAGATGGTGCACCAATTAATATTGAATTAAATCTTACATTTAATGAAATAAATATTGTTACTAGAAACACTATACAAGGTACATCATCATAATGGAGCATTTCACATATTTTCCAGCAATCACATATAATACTAAAAATAGTCGTAATATTCTTACAAGGATTGCGATTGTACGGGATATTTTAAAAAAATATAAGGTGTTCTATCCATACACAATTAAAGATGGTGAACGTCCAGATACAATAGCACATGACTATTATAGCAATTCTGATTATGAGTGGCTTGTCTGCTTATGTAATAACATTGTTGATATATATTCAGAGTGGCCTAAATCATATTCAGAATTTTATAGATATATCCGCACAACATATGGAGATATTGCAACAGCCCAAACAACAATTAATCATTACAAATATACAGGCATTGGAGGAGAGTCTACATATGATGTTTCTCGAAAATCATGGAAAATGTCTGTATTAACATATAATACGCTATCATCTGATGATAAATCTGGTTGGGTGCCAGTGTATGTTTATGATTATGAGTTAGAATTGAATGAAGCCAAGAGAAAAATAGTACTACTATCCAATGTCTACTTACAACAAGTAGATAAAGAAGTTAAGGAACTACTACTACTATGAGATTCAATTAATATTTGGATAAATAATACATGGCATCAAAAGCATTTAAATCACATATAGAAGAAGTATTATTACTGAAATTTGGTCAAAATGCAATTGATTATGCATCCGCTGGAAATTCAGTTAATATACTCGCACAAACCGTAGAAGTCAATATTTTTGAATCTATTTTTTCACCTGTTATCAGGGGTGAATTGGTGATTCAAGATGCAATCGGTTTGTTCACCAATTTTCCATTAACTGGAGAAGAAATTGTATCAATTACATATGTGACTGATGTTGATGAAAGACGTAGTGAACTTATGGTGATAGAATCTATCGATAGCATAAGTATATCAGATGATAACAGAACAGCAACATATATCATAAAAACTGTATCAATTGAGGCATGGGCAAATGCCAGAAGAACTGTTCAAAAGGCTTATAATAAAATTAGTGCAGAAGCTGTATATAAGATATTTAAAGAGTATATTGAAACACCATTAAAAGATTTGCTACCCAAATCATACAAAGTTAAACCATTCATTGCTACTCCAGCAAATGAAACAGCAAAATTATGGGTTATACCTAATTTAAAACCATTTGCAGCAATCAATATGATTGCGAAATACGCAGAACCAGTTTCAGATGAATCATATTCTTACATTTTTTATCAAAATAAATATGCCTATCACTATGAAACCCTTCAGGATATGTTTGATAGAACCAGAACGGTTGCAAAAAGAAAAATTGCATTAGAAAATGGATATAAGTATATATCAGATGAAATTGAAACCTCTGAAAAAATGTCAAATGAAAATAGGCTTGTGACCGCTATCACATTCAATAAAAGACATTCTACACTACAGAAAATTGGTTTGGGTTATTTTCAAAACAAATTATTTGAAATTAATATGTCTCAAAAAGCTACTCATATAACTGAATGGAAAGCAGATGATGTGGATGGAATTGAAAAACATAAATTAAACACACTGGAATATAGAAAACTCAGTGTACCAATTCAAGATGCAGAAAATAAAGAGTATGCAAATAGAGTACAATACACCATTTGCAACCAACTGGAAAATGATCTGTCATTTCCAGTGTCCCAAAAAAGAGAAAGATGGGGTAAGGATTTAATAGAACGTATTGCATTATCTCAAATAGATTTAACTGTTACTATTCCGGGTGATCCTAAATTGAGTGTTGGTGATCTCTTCCACCTAGAACTAGCTGAAGCGCATGGTTTTAATTTAAATAATGAGGATGAGTTGATTTCTGGTTTTTTTATTATAACAGAAAAAAGAGACACCATTAATCAAAATGGCATCTTCTCCACATCCTTGCGTATTCAGAAAGATTCATATAAGTCAACAGTTGACTATAACTCAAAATATAAGAAAATTGAGACTGTTATATGATATGATAGATTATATTTTTAATGGTGTTATAGATGGCTTTAACACATCTATAACACACCCATAACAATACCATCACAATTAGTGATGCAATAATAAAATTGAATATTAATACTGAAACAGCTAGTAATTCTATCATAGCATTAAATCCTATCCATTTAACTTCTTCCATAAAAATTTCATAATATCACAAGCTAACAACACAAGTCCTACAAAAACAAAAATGTTGAATAGTACCATTGCAATAGTTAAAAATGTAGTCATAACGTTTATCTCCTTTTTAATTTATAACCATTTACTCTTATCAGTTTCATATATTTCTCGAATAACAGCTTCTTCTAAATTATTCGTCCAAAAATCAAAAGATAAATTATGTCGAAACCCATTATCCTGAAGCCATTGGGTCGCTGACTCTCTGGTCTTGAAAATCAACTTATCCTTGCATTTATATGCAGCATAATTTACGTGATATTGTATTTGATAGATACCATAATCAAACATACTATATTACTCCATAATTCATTATATATAAAAATTCTTGAAATGTAAACACTTATTTTTCGTATTTCTTCAATACATCAATAGCATTTTTCAGTTCATTATGTTCTATAGTTATAGATGCAAGTTCTTGCTTTGTTTTAGAAAGATTATATACTAAAGTTTCAATAGCGCAAGGGAAACATTGATATGATCTTTTTGCACCTATTAAATTTTTTTCATTACACAATCTACATGTGAATACATATCCACCGGGAGCATAACCACCTACAGGAAATTTTGGTTGCCTGTGATCGAATGCATCACATTTTACTATATATTCAGTCATTTGTATCTACCTTATTTTCATTGAAAAGTTCATTTGTATATTTCAAACGATCTTCATTACTCATCACTCTGGGTTTAAGAACTTTCATTTCCTTTTCTTCCCGTATATGTTCTTTAATTGGAGTAGATTCAATAATAATTTTAGGTGAATACTGACCTCCTAAAATCATTGTGAAGGGTATTAGACATGCGATGAATATAATTACATTGCGAGTATATCTATACATACTCAACAACATGTTACGAATATCAACATCAGCGCTAGTTGGTGTAAACTCTTTTATTTTGTTTTTATAGAAATAATTGTAAGAAACTTTACAAAATTTCAATAGAATAAGTACTCCCACAATCAAGACTTCACCTTTAAACAAAGCAATGAAATAATTCAACCATAGAATTTCAATACCCATAATCATTCACCTTTCTGAAATACGCGCTGTGACAAACCAACAGTACCCAATGCATCGAATGGTACAAAAACACTTCCATTTTGATTTTCCCTATCTTCAATTAAAATACTTCTTCTGGGTTAAATGGTACTTTACAAATTCCATAATAACCCGGAAACCATTTTTTATTTTTTATTTTATCACAATATTCTCTTGCTTTTTCTTCAGTATCAAAAATAGTTTATCTATTACATCCCAAGCTTCCTCTTGAGTATCATAAATTCCTATAGGTGGTCTAAACCATCATAATCATAATCTTCTAGAACTATATACTTCATCGCATTTTCACTCCATCTATCTCATATGGTTCCATTGGACATGGATACACATCATAATGATAATCATTATTATTTTCACTATCATTGAGTTTACCCATTACAATAGAAGCTTCATCATGAGTATTATAAATTCCCAAAGGTGAGCTAATACCCTCATATTCGTCTGTGGATAAAACTATATACTTCATTTCAATCATCTCTCTAGCCTTTCGATTTAAATGGTATTGACATGATTATACCATAACTTTCATCTGAATCCAACTCATCAATGAAATCATATGCATCATCGATACTTTCAAATGCAGCTATTGGAGTAGACTTTGCTTCATGTAAATATGACATTAATGTGTAATTCATTACTTGATATTCCACCACAAGATAAATCATATCAACCATCAACCAATACCACTTTTTTATATGAATAGATTTCTTCAAATTTAGGCAGACTACGTGTTTTACAGTAAAGATCTGCTCTTTCTTCATCCGTAAAAACACAATCTACTGAGCTTTCAGCCCCATGAGTATAATCTGTGAAAGTAACAAGATATGCGTATTTCCGTTCCATTTCCAATCTCCTATTTCGCTTATAATTAAATATAGCATATATGGATATCATTGTAAAGGATAAATAATAAAAAGGATTAAATTAATGGAAGATTTTTATGGTGATTATTTCAAATGGTGGGTTGGTGTTGTACGTGAAAGGGTTGATGAAACTCATGTTAGAGTAAGAATATTTGGTGTCCATCCATTGGAAGAATCAGAGTTAGATATGTCAGATTTACCTCTGGCATTAGTAACATACCCAACATCTGGTGGTCAAGCTGGTAGTGGGTCTTCGACACATAATTTAGATGTTGATTCATGGGTATATGGGTTTTCACCTGATAGCACGTTTATGCAACCAATCATCATTGGTGTAATCCAAGGTAGTGATTATTCAATGTCTACATATGGTACTAATGGTGGTCAATTTGTTGGAGAAGGTGGTGACTCATCCTATCCAGATGTTGACACTGGTGGAACAATGAATATACCGGGTGGTTCCAACATAGCAAAAACATACAATTATGTGCATGCCAATCTTAAATCTGAAGGTTCATCATCTGATCCACATTTACATGCATCTGCATTATGTGGAGTATTACTATTAGAAACATCGGGCATTAATCCTCAAGTGGTTGGTGGATGGAAAGGTAGAGCTTGGGGAATATGTCAATGGCTTGGTGGTAGACGCACACAATTATTTAGAAAATATGGAAGAACTAAAAGACTTGATCATCAATTAGATTTTATGTGGTGGGAGTTAAACAACACAGAGCGATCAGCTAAAAGAAGATGGTTATCAGCTACAAACCTACCTGATGCAGTTGCTGGATTTGCATCATTTGAACGTGCAGAAGAGTGGCAACGTACTGGTCGTGGGTCATATGGGATTAACAGAAGGCATAGTAATTTTAAAAAAAGATTAAAATATGCATATCAAGTTTATAACACACAATCACCGATTGAAAAACCATCAACTGATTTTAATCAAGGGGTAATAACATAAATGTCAAGAGAAGAAAATAAACGATCAACTGCAAGTGCTGGTAATGGTTTAACACTTGGTGGTTCAAACATACAAATATCAAGACCAACATTCAAATCATCATCATCAGTAAAAACCAGAAATCCACATTATGAAGGTGAAACTGATTCAGGTCATACATTAACGGGTGTTGGTGATGGTATTACTAATATTAATTCTGGGGATGCACAGCAAAGTTGGGGTCACACTACTAATTCTGGTTCCTCTATATCAATTTCAGATAGTGCTGGAAATGAGAGTGTTAGTATTCAACACCATTCAGGAGCCGCAATTAATATTGATCCAGATGGTGCAATTTTTATCACATCAACAGCCCGTAAGGGTATAGGAATTTCATCACCATTTGGCGATGCATTCATGGATGCATCTGGTGAAATCGTGTTAAAGGGTTCATCTATGTCAATGGAAACCAGTGGAGATTGTAATTTTAATGTGGGTGGTACATTCAACTTAAAGTCAAGTGGTTATAAACTTACAACAAAAATCATGGATGAAAATATTGATGGTAGTGTATCAAGATCAGTTACAAATGATTATTCTGAAATTGTGGGTGGTATAAAGAGAACTACAATTGCTGGTGATCAACGAACACAAGTAACTGGAAATGATATAACAGATGTTGGAGTAGATAAGACTGAAAGAGTTACAGGTAACTCAGTTGAAAACACCAAAGGCAACAAATCAATTATTACTACTGGTGATAGCCTAATCACATCACAAGGAACATTAACAACAGCGGCACAAGGGACAGCAACACACTCATCCAAGGGTGATATGAAAGTTGTATCAGATTCTGATAATACAATCTCAGCTGGTGCTGATTTAAATACAGCATCTGGTGGTGCAACTAAAGTTTCTGCAGCTAGTTCTCTTAGTATAGTCGGCTCATCAAGTGCTAAAATGTCTTCAGATGGTCCAGTATCAATGGAAGGTGTTGGGTCTGCTAAAGTTGTGGGGTCACTTGCTATTATTGGTGGTACAACAGTTTCACTTGCTACTCCAACAGTATTGGGTCCAGTGCCTAGTGGTAGTGGCGGAAGTACATCGGCTTCAGTTGATTCAATTACAACTGATGAAGATTATGTAGTAACAGAAGATGCGGATGAAGCTGAAGTAATGGAAGCAAATAATATTGTGGATGATTTAACATCTGTAAGAAAATATCCTGAATTTCCAAGTAATGCTAAATTACAATCAGCTGATGCTGGTTCAGTTTATACTGTAGCACATGATTCTTCACCATCATCTGATGAAGCGTTTAATGAGTATTCATCTAAAAATTATGGTTCTACATCACCTGTATCACAAGAAAAATATCAAACTATACCTGATATTAGTGATGGTGAAAGGAAAACTAACATTAAAGGTGTTAATCCTGATATATCGATACCAGATAAAAATTCAACATCAACTAAAATATCAAGATACTTTACGCTTGGTAACTTGGTAAATGCCAATTCATCTGAACCAATACCATCTGAATTATTTGAATCTGTGGTGGCAAATTTCATCCTTGTTGCATATAATGTGTTAGACCCAATCAAAGAGAAATTTCCTGATATGGAAGTAACATCAGCATGGAGAAATTCTAAACCAAATCATATAACTGGTTTGGCTATTGACTTTGTTACTGGTAGTAGGAATGCAGCAATACATGCTGAAATGGCAAATTTTGCTAAAAACAACTTACCAGTGGATCAAGTATATCTTGAAAGAAATAAATCAAAAAGAACACATGTTCACGTTAGATATTCACCTAATGGTGGTTCACCTAGAACATTAACATGTGCTGATCCAAAATGTCATAATAACACACCGGGTATTGATTTAGAATATCTCTATAAAAGAGGAGTTAAACGATAATGGCTGAACAAATACCAAGTAGAAGTGGTGGTGAATCTGATTCTACTGATATCATATTAGATAATGACACTTTAGCAGATGTACAAAGAGGTTATTTCAAAAAACCTGAATTTTATGGTGATATGAGTACAACATCTAATGGGTTTGGTGACTTTAAAAGTGCAGTATCAACAGCTGCTACATATGCTGGAGCTATCAGTAGTTTGATATCAAGTCTACCTAAATCAAGAACATCTGATGATGAAGTCTGGAGACTAACAGAGAGTGAATATAAAGAAATTCTAAAAATGTCTAATTCGATAGCAACATATGGCAATGTTCCAATTGATACTATTACTGATTTCTTAATTATTTTATGCTCAATTGATGCACTGGTAGATATGAAGAAGATATCTGATGTGTTGGAAATTCCAGAACTAAATAATCAAACAATCTTAAGAGAACCATTTGAAATTTTAGCTGTACCCGGTTTATATAAAATTGCTTTTATGGCGCAAGCATTGGATGCATTGATAAAACTGTTCTCCAGATTTCTAAACACACAACAAAATGTATCCTCTTCAGGTGCTGATGATATAGCTAGTTTGTTTTCAAACATTAGCTCTATTCTTGGTGGGTTATCAGGTGGAACTCAAGCACGATTAGGTAATATCTCTGCTGATAATGCATTGGGTCATTTCATGTCTGAATTGATTGATGGTAAAAGAATACCAATGGCAGTAATTGCTAAAAATCCAATGAAACAAATTCCCTCATATATTGGTCAAACATTATTTGGTGAATCACCTACAAGCCTATCATTGGTGGATATCAATGAATTATTCAATAAAAAAATAGCAGTATTTGCTAAACCATCATCTGGTGCAGGAACATCATCATTTGGTATGCAGAATTTTTCATCATTGGGGTCTGCTATGAATCTAGAGTCATTTGTTAATAAAATGAACTTTGGTGGTTCATCTATCACATCTGGTAGCAAAAAAGAGAGTATGATAAATACCATAGTTGATGAACTAAAAAGTGCTACGGGTGCGACAGCAACAGAAACATTTAAATTAAATTCTGCTGATGTTGCCATTCCTTTACAAATTGCTTTATCAGCTTGTAATTGTGGAACATCAAAAACTCCATTTGCAACCAAATCATTTCAAGATGGGTGGCAATTGGCTTCACATGTTTCTAATTTTATGCAAAAAAATAACACACAATTTCTAAATGTTGTGAGGGGTTTAACTTAATGACAGATATTATTTTCTCTGATTTCAAAAAAGATTTAAGCATACATCCACTTAAGCGGGATTTGCTTCGTTTAACGAATGAAGAGGCAGTAAAAGAATCGGTTAAGAATATTGTATTCACTGGTAAATATGAGAGATATCGTAGACCATCATTTGGTGCTGGTATCCCACAAGATTTATTTGAAAATATCAGTCCAAGTACTGAATATGAAGTTAAAACAAGAATAACTGAAGCTATCAATAACTATGAACCTAGAGCTAATTTAATATCTGTTATTGTTGTTGCGAATAATGATCATAACAATTACAGTGTAACTATTGTGTTCAAGACAGTAAACAGTTTTGAACCTATCACTCTATCTAATATACTAAGAAGGATTCGTTGATGCATAATTTCAAACAATACCTAGAAGAAGTACGTGATACTCCATTGTATCATGCTGAAAAAGTAAAAGATGCAGTTGATGTAATCAAAACCAATATGATAGATGGAGTAGAATTATCTAATGAAAATAAATGGTCATTGGATAAAGGTAATAAACCTGAAAAGGTTGTACCATTAAGCAGGTCATTCAATTCTATTAAAAAATCAGGCTATGTTGTATTTGAGTTTGACCAAAGAAAATTGACACAATATAATAAGGTATTAACATTTAATTTCACTAGAGATAAAACTGATCGTAAATCAATGGCACATAAAAAACGTTATGGTAGTTATGAAGAATATGTATCTGATGATATCAGAGATATAGATAGTTCGGTTAGTAAAATTCATATGCAACGTGATGAAAAACTTAAGAATACATATCCAGAACTTAAAAATCACCCTAAACTTTATATAGATGGGAAATTCGTCAATGCATAATTTCAAACAATATCTAGAAGAAGGTCGTGATGCTCCGCTCTATCATGGGACTACTTATCTTAATGCTCAAAGTATAATTCAAGACAATAAGATAAATGCATCAACAACACAAAAATTAACAACTAAAAAGAAAGACATGATTTATACTAAAAATGTAAAGGGTACATCATTTAGTCGATCATTACAATTTGTACAATTTTTTAAACCTTTTGTTATCTTCGAGATAGATCAAAGAAAATTGGACTATAGTCATAAGATAATACCATTTAATTATTTTGCTAATGATTATTATGGTGGAGTATATAGAACAGATTCACCAGCAAGATTTGAAAAAGGGTTAGATTTCATGAATGAACATGAAGAGTTTGTAGTTGGTGATATCAAAAATATTGACAAATATATAACAAGGATATTCTTAAAAGATGCAATGTCAGTAGTAAATGATTTTAATGGTATACCAATTGCAATCAGAAAACACCCGAAATTATATATGAATGGGGATTTTGTCAATAAACCTTATAGGGGTAAGAAAGCTGTCAATGTATAATTTCAAACAATACCTAGAAGAAGGACGTGATGCGCCATTATTTCATGGGACAGGTAATCGTGCTGCAGACCTGATATTAAAAGAAAATGTGATGAAACCATTAACCATACAAATGATATCAGGTAAGAGTGTTGCAGGCACTTCATTATCCAGATCATTTAAGTTTGCAGAATATTTTGGTGGTGGTATTACCTTTGAATTGGACCAAAGAAAGCTAACACAACGCAATAAGATAGTACCATTTAGTTATTGGAACTCGGACAAACAAGCAAGAGGAATGGGTGCTGATAATCCAAATAATGAATATGAGGAATTTGTTATTGGAGAAATCAAAAATCTAGATAGATGCATCATAAAAATTTACATGAATCAATATAATGAAGCTGAAATAAATAGAAATAAAAATATAGAATTATATTATCCCACACTATTTTCACATCCTTTACTTTGGTCTACAAAAAATAAAAGGTTCATCAATCAATAATTAAAAATAGTATAAATACTTATAAAAGGAACAAGATTGAGTAATTTTTTATCTACGTCTGCACTTGATGCTGATACATTAAAAGCAAATTTTATCACATATCTACAGTCACAAACACAATTTGAAGACTATGATTTCACTGGTTCAAATATGTCTGTATTACTTGATGTGCTGGTACAGAACACCATGTATAATAATCATTATCTGAATATGACAGGAGCAGAATCATTTCTTGATACTGCTAATTTACGTGAATCCATTGTGTCACGTGCCAAGGAATTAAACTACACTCCAAGGTCTCGAACATCTGCACGTGCGGTTGTAACAGTTTCGATCACTCCGGGTGATTCACCAAATTCAATCACAATACCCAAAGGGTATAAGTTCACCACTTCAATTAATAATCAAACATTTACTTTCACTACTAATGAGGCTCATGTTATTAGTAGAGATGGTTCAACCTATGAAATAACTGATGTAAATATTTATGAGGGTCAATTGGTCACAGAATATTATACAGCAAGTACAACAATCACTGATGGTATCACGTCATATAATAATAGATTTTTTCTCAATTCAGAAAATGTTGACAAATCTTCTATAGAAGTTTGGGTAACATCCAATAACATTAGAACAAAATGGACATTAGCATCATCATTATTTGGTCTGACTCCATCATCTAAAAAATATTTTATTCAAGGTTACAAGGCAAATCAATATGAAGTAGTATTTGGTGATGGAATTATTGGTGAGGCTTTAAATAATGCTGACTTAGTGGAAATATTATTTCGTGATACATTAGGATCAGATGCAAATGGAATAAATGTTTTCAATAAAACATCTTCCATTGACACATATACAAATATTACTGTAACAACCACAATGGCTTCATATGGTGGTTCTGAAAGAGAATCAAATGACAACCTAAAATATAATGCCACAAGACATTTCCAAGTGCAGGAACGTGCTGTTATAGCTGATGATTATAAAACCATGATCCTTACTAACTTTCCAGAAATCGAGGCTGTGAATGCCTATGGTGGAGAAGAAATAAATCGATATGGTAAGGTGATTATTGTAATGAAACCCACAGCGGGAACAATTGTAACCAATACTCTAAAGAACAGAATCAAAAACTTTCTTATAACAAAAAACATTGCCATTGAACCAATCATCATGGATTTGGAATATTTCTATATCAAATTGGTATCGGCTGTTCGTTATTCACAAGAGGAAACAACACTAACAGCCAATCAATTAAAAGCAAATATTATCAGTGATATCCTAGCTCTAAACACCAACACCTATAACAAATTCAAACAGAATGTGTATGCATCAGTAATTTCTGGTGTAATAAATGATTCTGATACATCAATCATATCAAACTCTACATTCATCCAAATCATCAAAAGACTAACACCCGCTGTGAATACAATCACCACACACTCCATAGACTTTGGAAACCAATTAGATATTGAGGGTGTAGAATATGAATTTCCATTAGAGCATACTCCAGTAGTAGAATCCTCTACCTTCATCTATACCTATGCAGAAGTAGACTACACAGCATGGATACAAGACAATGGAAATGGTATTCTTCGTGTATATACATATAATAATGGTGTTAAAACTCCCCTAACAACAGTAGGAACTGTAGACTATACTACAGGTATCGTAACATTCACATTGGGTATCAAATCATACTCATCCTATATTTCCTTCTATGGTAGAACATTATCCAGAGATATCGACGTATCTAAAAACGACTACATCATCCTAGACTCTGCAGACTTTGATATCACAATGGTAGAAAATAATGCTTAATCGTACAGAAATAAAAGATCAAATCAAAGAACAATTTCCAGACTTCTATAATGAAGAAGGGGAAAGTTTCACTGACTTCATCTCCCTGTATTATCAATGGATGGAATCTAATCAGTATACAGGTGCATCAAAACAAATTCCAACCATACTGGATATCGACACAACAACAGATGCATTCCTAACATACTTCAAAAAAGAATATATGGATGGACTACCCACAAGTATAACAGGTAATCAAAAATATCTCCAAAAACATATACTAGATTTATATAGGTCCAAGGGAACATTCGAAGGACTCAGATTATTATTCCGCCTACTGTATAATAAAGAGATAGATATCTATATTCCGGGTATAGATTTATTCACAACATCATCAGGTAAATGGGTAAAAAGAAAATATATCCAAGTAACTCTATCAGATTTATCTCCAACTCTAGAAGGAAAGATGATTATAGGAGAATATTCTGGAGCTACAGCAGTAGTTGAGTCATATGAGAGAATTATTTACAAGGAAAATAAGAATAATATAATATATCTATCAAATATTTCTGGTGAATTTCAGATAGGAGAAAAAGTCAATGAATTGGGTGGTGCTTATGTAGAGAGCGCACCAAAAATATTGGGTTCAGCAAGTGGTTTAAATATAATTAGCAGTAGTCCTAATTTTTCAGTAGGAGAAGAAGTATATTCTAGCACAGATTCCAATTTAAAGTTTATTGTTAATAATACTAATAATTTAAATCTTTTGGGTGTTATGAGTGTTGTATTGGAATCAGGTGGTACTGGATATAGAACGGGTTATACTAATTTAACATATGCTAAGTCAAATGTTGCACATCCGGGCAATGATGCTTCATTTTCTTTAGGTTCAATATCGAATACTGCATCTATTGTATTGACAAATGAATTGATTAATACTTATGCATCTGTAGTATTAAATGCTGCAGACTATGGAATGCCGGGTGCTGGTAATGATGATATTAATTCAGTAATGGGAGATGCTTTAGATGCAAATACTTATTACTATGGAAGTATAGAAAATATACTTGTTATCAATCCGGGTGTTGCATATGAATATTCAATGGATATTGCAGCTAATGACCCTGTAATGGCATCATTGGAATTATCAGATGGAGTAGGTGGTTTCTTGGGTAACAATGCAGTAATATCAACAGTACCAAGTTTTGGTGTTGATCGTGCTTTGGAATTGTCTACACTTGATTCGTTATTCAACTATACTGATAATATAGATTTAATACTATATGGTTCTGATGATAAAGTAATTACTGGTACATTGATAACATCTGCAGTTGGTGAAGCAGCTGGTTATTATAACAATACTAATGGGTTTCTAAGCAATACCAAATATCTAATTGATTCGAATTACTATCAAGAGTATTCATATGATATTAGAGTTAATACTTTGTTTAGTAAGTATTTCAATATTCTGAAAAAGACTATGCATCCAACTGGTAAGAAAGTTTTTGGTAATGCATTGATTCGTAATACTATGGATTTGAGTATAACCACAACAGCTAATGTAAGTATAAATACTTAAAACAATGGAAGAAGATAACAAATGGCAATAGTAGATATAATCAAATATTCTATAGATAACATTATTGATGGGACAGCTAATGATAACCTCTATGTGGTTTTGGGTGGACATAATGAAGTATCTAATACTTACACTCAGACGGAGACTAATATTGATGAAGTTAAACGGAATCTTATCTTTGGTAAGAAAGTTAAATCCTCTGATTATACTGCGATGGTTAAGAGGAATACTTGGGTTAGCAACACTGCTTATGATAGTTATGCTAATACTACTAATAGAAATCATTTCATCATCAACCAAAACAACGATGTTTACAAATGTATATGGAATGCGAACAGTACTGTATCAACTTCAGAGCCTCTTACTAAGACGAATGCTTTAATTGAAACTGCAGATGGTTATTTGTGGAAGTATATGTATAGTATTACTGGTGCTGCTATGACTAAATTTGGTACGACTACTTCAATTCCTATTAGTGGTAATACATCTGTTGAAGCTAATGCTGTAGCAGGGACAATTGATTATGTAAGTATTAATGATGGTGGTACTGGATTTAGTGTTTATAATACTGGAACTATACTTAGTGCTGTTAGTAATACTTTATTCTTGATAGCTACAACTGCTGATACTGTAACAAATGTTTATGGTGGATCATCTATCTATATCACAAATGGTACAGGTGCTGGGACATTGAAAACTATTGATACATCATATGCTAATGCAACTGGTAAATATATCACACTATCAAGCAATACTACTTTATCAACTGATTCGGAATATGTGATATCTCCTAGAATTTCAATTACTGATAGGGCTGGTACTGGCTTTGAAGCTTATACGACTATTGCAAATGGTTCAATAAGTGCTATCACTGTTATTGATGCTGGTTCTGGTTATCTGGAGCCTACGTTAAATATTACTACAAAGGGTACTCCAACCAATACTGATATTGATTTATTACTTTCATCTTCTGGTGGTCATGGTTCTGATCCCTATACAGAATTGGAATCATATGAATTGTATTTCTCAGTGAACTTTTTGCTTGCAGAAGATACAACTCTACCTGTAACTGATTTTACCTATTATCAAACAGGTCTTTTATTTAATCCTAGTGTGGATGTATGGAGTCAGAATACAATTTCATTTGGTGCTTCATTGGATGTTAATACAGCCTTTACAGCCAATGCATTAGTGATCGGTGAAACTTCATCTGCATCTGGTATAGTCTATTGGGCTAATACAACTCATATAAAAGTTAATGATGTGATTGGAACATTTACCAATGCAGAAACCATTTATCTATCTGGTAACACTGCAGTCAATTCTGCTATCGATATTATCAAAGATGTTGATAGTGTAAGGTCTACAGGTGATTTGGTATTGTATTCAAATGAATCTGATGGTATAGCAAGAGCAAGTAACATCTCAGAAGATATTAAATTTCTAATCACACTGGATAACGCATGATTAATTTTAAAGAATACCTGATGGAATCATCTGATTATAGAGGTCAACATACTGCTCCTTCATCTGATGGTGGTGCACCATTACACAAACTAAATGATGACATTTATCCAGATGATATCTATAGTAATAAGGCAGCACGATATTATGGAGATGGTTCAATTTTTGATAATCAGTCTATAAGCCTTATACATAGTTTCAGAGGCAAACCCAATAAGATGGTTACTATATACAGGGCTGTTCCAAATGAAGCACCAAATGAAATTACTGATGGTGATTGGGTTACTATAAACATGAATTATGCCAAACAACATGGTAAAATGGTATTGAAGGGACAACAGAAACTTGATTATAAAATAATATCTAAAAAGGTTCCGGCTAGAACTGTTTGGACAGATGGTAATAGTATTCACGAATTTGGTTATAATGCATGATTAATTTTAAAGAATACCTGATGGAAGCTTCTCCAAGCAAGCTAGAAGATGTGCTTAATAAGAGACAAGTGAAAGCCCTATATAAACACAAGGGATTTAAAACCTATGTGGGTGGATATATGGATAAGATATATGTGAAGTTTGATAATGATGATGGTGGAGCTGGTAACATAAGAGATTTTACTGTAACCAATATTCAAAACAATTATAAGATGCAATTTTCAATTACTGATCGTGGTCAAATATTAGGTCATAGCATATACAAAAAAGATGCAAATAATTGGATTCATATCAAGTCAGAAGATGGTAAATAAAAAAGGAGCCGAAAGGCTCCTTCTTACATTGTATATACCAATCTTATTTGGACTTCAGATATGCTTCAAGCAATGCTTTTTTGGCTTCTTTGGTTTCTTTACTCATAATAAATTCTCCTATCTCTATATTAACTATTGGCGATTGCGTTCTTGGTGTTGATGATAGCACCCTGCCACATCAATGAAGCACGTTTCAGGACCAACAACATTGCAGTCTTGCTTGGCTTCACATTAAACACTTCCAGTGAATATTCAAGAGCGGCCTCTTTAGCAGAAGACCAATCTGCAGTCATTTCATATGAGGTAACACATTCTTCAGCAATCATGTCGATTTGGTTTTCACTCAGGTAAGTCATGATGTTGTTCCTTTGTTTCTCTCTATAATCAATATAGGCTATTTTTGAATCAATGTCAAGCACTATATTAAGGCATACCAAGATATTCCGTACCAGCCTTAATATCCATTTCTTCAACGTGTGCAATGATATTAGCTTTTATTTCTTTGATATACTGACTATGTTGACCACCACACTTCCAACCACCATCATAAGACCTGTGGATATATTCCTCAGTTGGTACTCCATCAATGTAAACTCTCCAACCAACTCCACCCCGGTTTTTGAATGTAACCTTAGCCTTATTTTCGTTAAGGTATTCTTTGAATGATTCCATGGTTTTATCCTTTTATCCATATTTATGTATTAACAATCACTCTAAATATGTTAGGCTATTTTTGAATCAATGTCAACAGGTATTTTTGAATTTATTCAAACAAATTATGAAGTAATCAATCATCCCAAAAAGGACCATGATTAAATGTATATGGTTCATTGGTATAGATAGAACATTCCAAGAGCGGCTAATTCATTTAATCAACATTATATATATAAAATGGTTTATCCCACTCGAAACCTAATTCTTCAAGTCTGTCTTGGTCTTCGAATGTCATTTTATCATATTCGACATTAAAGAAAACTACTATGCCATCTTCAATATCGAATGGGCATTTACTAATATCATATTTCTTAAGAATTTGCAATCCTTCAATTAGTGCATCATACATTTTAATTCTCCTCTCAATAATTGAATATTTTTTCACTTATAATTTTTCTGATAATAAATGGATTAGCTTTTCCATGGGTTTTTTGCATAACCTTGGTGAGTAAAAAATTTATCAAAACATCATCAAAAGGTCCATCCAAAGGATCATTTATAATTTTTTCGATGTTCTTATCAATTACATCTTCAACTACATCATTGTAAACTTTAGTTAAAGCTTTTGGCATTTTATTTGAAGTTGGTTTCATAATTTATTTTCCTTTATTTCCATTCACGAAAATTAGCTACATCTAGACCATATTCAATAATGAGACGGGTTTCATCACCAAGTATGTCACCTTCTGGTCTGGTTCTATCCCAATGCTCTTTGGCCTCTGTGATGGTAAAGTTGCGACATCCTGCTTTAATTCTCCATTCACCTTGTTCAGTCCTAGTCAGATAAAAACGATATCCATCAGATCGAATACCACAGTCGATAATACTATTTTCAATACCTTTAACATAACTCAGATCGCAACCTCTCAAATTACAATTTATCAGATCGCAACCTCTCAAATTACAATATCTCAGATCGCAACCTCTCAGATCGCAACCTCTCAGATCGCAACCTCTCAGATCACTATTACTTATATCACTATTACTCAGATCACTATTACTTATATCGCAACCTCTCAAATTACAATATCTCAGATCGCAACCTCTCATATCACTATTACTTAGATCGCAACCTCTCAGATCGCAACCTCTCATATCACTATTACTTATATCACTATTACTCAGATCACTATTACTTAGATCGCAACCTCTCAGATCGCAACCTCTCAGATCGCAACCTCTCAGATCACTATTACTTATATCGCAACCTCTCAAATTACAATATCTCAGATCGCAACCTCTCATATCACTATTACTTAGATCGCAACCTCTCAGATCGCCACCATTTTTAATTACCCATTTAACAGCCAACCCAAGTTTGATTGATTGTGATGTAGATGCATCACAATCAATCTCAGTTGTGTTCATAACTTCATTTGTGAATCTATTTTTAATACCAAACTTAATAGTCATTTTAAATTCCTTTATTAATAGAGATGGTCTTGGATTTGAACCAAGAAGAGACCGCTTTGATAGTAAACTATCTAGGCAGCGTGTTTACCAATTACACCAACCAACCCTAAACTTTAATTCTCCTGATTTATTAACAATAACCATTTGGAAATTCTGCATCATGACGTTCCAAGTCCATTTGATTTTCAAAATGAGTGGCATCCATACGACCCACACCTTCATAATATCGTGTGGCTGCAAGGTCTGAATCAGCCATTGCTTTATCTTCAGCATCTACTTCTGATACGTAATCCAAATAACCCTCTTTTATCGCAGCAAGCAATTCAGAGAATGAATGATCGGCTTCAATGAAACAATCTACATTCTGTTGAAGCTGTTCATTTTCATCACTTGCTATAAAGACATAATCTCTCAATCTCTATCATTCTTTGGTGGACGTATAGGTGGTTGTTTTGGTGTATGTACAATATCCATTATAGCAGCAATCAATACAACCAACAAGGTGATACCAACACAAATATGAAAAATAGTTGCAGCCATTATTTTACCTCCACAAATTCAATTGTCTTAGTTCCTTCTGGTGCAGTAATCGATGCATCAAATGCCGAATTAAAATTAGTGAATATAGGATCAACAATCACACCATTCTGTTCATTAACCCATATGCGTCTAGGATGTTTCTTAATGTTGTAAATCATTGGTTTATTTTCTATCCCATCAACCCATATGTATACCTTATCTTGCATACAAATTGCTGGCTTAGTACCAATCCATCCTATTGATTGATAATCACTGTTTGTAGCAACACATCGATACTTATAATTGCTTCCATCAAGATCATATGTTTCTCCTGATTTAATTTCCATTGTTTATTCTCCTGTTTGTTTCAATCTTTAATACACAATAGACTATTTTCAAATCAGTGTCAAGAGGTACCTGAATTATAAATAGATGTAATTCATATGACTTTTCATATTTATTATTCAATGATATCAAATACTTACAGGAATAATATATCAAAAGTAGTTTTAACATATTATTCAATGATATCAAGTACTTATAAACATATTAAAAAAGTGCTTCATTATCCAAATCTAGGTAAAATTGAAAATATTACAACCAAATATTATAATTAACATAAATACATAGAACATTTATCAATTGGAAAATCACATATATGACAAAAATTACCACAGACCTAACAGTTAATTATTTTGATGATTATGATGAAGACAAGAAGTTTGTCAAGATTCTTTTCAAGCCTGCGAAGTCTGTTCAAACTCGTGAACTAAATCAGTTGCAAACAATTTTACAGAATCAGATTTCTCGTTTTTCTGATCATATTTTTAAGGAAGGGTCAATTGTTAAGGGTGTAGCTCTTACATATAATCCAACTCAGAATTTTGTACATCTGGTTAACACATTTGATGCAAATACATTAATTACAACTAGCTCACTTACTAGTAATAATATGCTTTATTCCAATACTGGTATTAGGGCTGTTCCGGTTATATCAAAGGATGGTTTCTCTTCACAGTATCCAGCAACCAATATAGTATATTTAAATTATATTACTACTGGTAAAGATGGTTCTAATAATGATATTACTACATTCACTTCAGGTGAAACACTTACATTATTTGATGGTAATCAATCTAAACTTGGTGCTTTAGATGCAAATAATATTGTTGATACTATCAGTGTATTAACCGCTAATGGTACAGCCAATTCAACTGGTACTGCTTATACTACAACTTGTTCCGATGGTATTGTATATCAAAAAGGTTATTTCTCAAAGGTTAGTTCTCAGGTAGTATTAGTTAAACCATATGATACTAATACTGCTAATTACTCTATTGGATTTGAAACCACTGAAAGTATTATTACTAATCTACAAGACGCAACGCTTGTGGATAATGCATTGGGTGAACCTAATGATACTGCTCCGGGGGCTGATCGACTTAAACTTGATCCTGTTCTTGTTTCTGTAGATAAGACAACTCTGGATAGTGATTCATCTTTCTTTGCTATTGCTGAATTTAATGATAATTCTCCAGTAGAAGAAATTACAGATGGTAGCTATAGTATTTTGGGTGAACAGCTTGCTAAAAGAACATATGAAGAATCTGGTAACTATGTTCTAAAACCTTTCATTGTTGAATCATTAACACATGCATCCAATTCAAGCCTGATGTACTATGAAGCATCTCCGGGTATTGGATATGTGCAGGGTGACAGGGTTGAATTAATTGGTACCCGTAAAATCGAAGTTGAAAGAGCAACTACAACTGATGAAGCTGGTGCTCAAATCATTACTGCAAATTTTGGTAACTATGTTATCGTTGATGAGTTTGTGGGTAACTTTGATATTGATAATTTGGGTGAAGTCACAATTTATGATGAACCACAAAATGCTTTATCTACTGTATCAGGTGCGGGTTCAGCTCCATCTGGTAATAATGTTGGTACTGCTTCGGTTCGTTCTTCAGTATATTCAAGTGGAACCAAGGGAACTGGTGATGCTCAATATCTACTTTACTTATTTAATATTAGTATGGCTTCTGGAAAATCTTTTTCTGCTGATGCAAAATCATTCTATATCAATGGAACATATGGTAAAGCTAAAGCTGATATTGTTTTAGATAATGGTGCATCTGTTGTAAGAGATTCTTCAAGAAATAAATTAACCTTTGATACTGGTATTTCTGCTATCAAAAGACTTACTGATTCAGGTGGTGTTAATGATACACAATTTATTTTCAGAGATACAGTATCTGGTACTCTACAAGCCAATGGGTTTATATCATTCACATTGAATACTCCATATGCTGGTGGTAATGAAAAATTAAATGCATCAGTTGGAACTCTTTCTGATACCAATGAATTAAAATATGATATTTCATTATCTACTGAAGCTTATAGTGCTAACCAAACAGGAACAATTTCAGTTTCTGCAAATACTGTTACAGGTGTTGCAACATTATTTGACACTGAATTTGCAGTGAATGATTATATTCGTGTACCGGGTACAGGTGACACAAGATTGATTACTGCTATTGCATCTAATACTAGCATGACAATCAATGCAACCACAACAGCTTCTGGTGCAGCATTTCAAAAATATTGGCCGCAAGGTTATGTAATTGATACTAGCTCTACAGCTGGTTCTATGGAAATTGTTTCAAATACTCAATTTACTGTATCATCTGATCTTGCAATAGACTCTGGAACGCAAACTGTTTATACCAATGTTCCTGTACTACGTACTGCTGCGGTTGCAACAACTAAAGATATCAAGAAATCTACCTATGTTAAAATCGATGCTAATACAGCTGGTGTTACTGGACCATATAATTTAGGTCTTGTGGATGTTACAAAAATTAAAGCTGTTTATACGGGTGCTACATATGATGTTACTAATCCTGATAGAAAAAGTTGGTTCTACTTGGATAATGGACAAACTTCAGCTGCATATGATCATTCCAAGCTTGTAATTAATCCAAATTATGCTTCAAATATTACTGCTTCTACTAAGCTATTAATTGAACTTGATCACTTTGTTGCAAATAATACTACGGGTGCCGGGTTCTTCTCAGTAGATTCATATCCAATTAAGGATGATGGTGATACAGCAAATTCAACAAATTACGAAATTGGTGATATTCCATTAATTAATGGTGTGGATGCACGTTCAATAATTGACTTTAGACCACAAAAATATAATACTGCAAACACTGCTACTTCAGTTGGTGTTGCTACAGAGAATCCAGCTGCATCTAACTCAAGTTTCATTATGGCTAGTACTGGTTCATATATTCCAGAACCTGATTCTAACTTCCAAGCAGATGTAGAATTTTATCTGCCACGTAAAGACTTATTATCTATCACACAAGGCGGTGATTTAGTTGTTACTTATGGTGAAGCTAATCAAAATCCAGTAACACCGATTGCACCACAAGACTCTATGGTAATTGCTAATATTAGTGTTCCTGCTTATCCTTCACTTACAAGTAGAGAAAGTGCTGCATATTCACGCTCTAATCTAAAAACTAAAATAAGCCTTAGTTATAATAAACGTTATACTATGCGTGATATTGGGGTTATAGATAAAAGACTTAAAACTCTTGAATATTATACAGCATTAAATCTATTGGAACAAGAAACAAAAGACCTTGTTATTCCTGATGCTGCAGGATTAGATAGATTTAAAAATGGTTTCTTTGTAGAACCTTTTGCTTCACACTCATTTGGTCGTGTAAATGATTTTGAATATAGAATTGCTATTGATCCAAAATATAAATTGGCTCGTCCTTACTATAATAAACATGCTATTGATTTCCAATATAGTAATACATCAGCAAATGTTCAAGTATCTGGTTATAAAGTAACTCGTCCTTATACTGCTACTGATTATATTAGTCAAATATATGCTACAAAGGTTCGTAATTGTACTGAGAGTATTTGGAAGTGGAGTGGTGCTATGACACTATATCCTGAATATGATCATTATAAAGATGAAACCGCTGATCCAGCTGTTAATATCGATATTGATTTAGCATCACCATGGGAAGAATTTGCATCTAGTCCTTTTGCATCTAACTTTGGTGAATGGAGAACAATTAATGTAGATACCAATACTACAACTGATAATAATGGATTCTTTAATAATTCGACTACTACAACTGCAACAACACAATCTCAAGATGTTTTGGGTATTGATGTTGATGTACTATCACAGTCATATGACTTAGGTTCTTATGTTACGGATATATCACTTAATCCATATATGCGTAGTAGAGAAGTTGCATTCATTGTTTATGGTCTTAAACCAGATACTGAAATGCATGCCTTCTTTGAAAGGGATAATGTGGATGCTCATGTTGCAACTGGTACTCTATCAGGTGTTGCTAATGTGTTGGAAGGTCAAGAAAATAGAATTATTACTCGTGATTCAGCATGGGGAACTACTCTAGTATCTGATTCCTCTGGTACAATCTATGGTGTGTTCCGTATTCCAGATTCTTCATATAGAGTTGGTGATCGTGAATTTATTATTGCTAATGTAGATGATCTATTAATTGGTACAGATGCAATTCTTTCTAGTGCACGTGCAGTTTATACTGCTAGTTCGATGTCTGTTACAACACAAGAAACAAATATCACTACTTCAAGTGCAAGTATTTCTAGTACATCTGATACTATTACTCGAACAAATATTTCAACCACTACTTCAAGTGTGGCGATTCCTGTTACATTCCCAACAACACAACCAAGTTGGGTATGGGCAACAAATCAGGCTTCGGGTGGTGGAGATAGTGATCCTATTTCACAATCATTCTTGGTTACTTCTCCAGCCTCAACTACAGTGTTTATTGATAAGATTGGTGTATACTTTAAAACAAAAGACCCAACATTGGGTGTTACTGTATATCTAGCTGAAATGGAAAATGGTTTTCCTAACACTAAAAAGATAATTGCAAAGAAATACATGGCTTCAGCTGATGTTAACACTTCAGCTACTGCATCTACAGAAACTGTATTTGATTTTGATGATGTTATTGCATTGCAAAAAGATACTTACTATGCATTCATGGTTAAACCTGATGGGGATTCTCCTGAATACACAATTTGGATGGCTGAATTGGGTGGAACTGATGTAGCAACTTCACAGCAAGTTTTCTCTAATCCATATATTGGTGTAAGCTTTATTTCTGCTAACATGAACACTTGGACTGCATTACAAACAGAGGATATTAAATTCAATATCTATCGTGCATCATTCACGGTAGGTACTGGTACTGCAGTATTTGAAAATGAAGCGGATGATTATATCTCAATTGATGGATTAACAAAAGCGAACTCTTCAATTGGTGTAGAGGTTGGAGATATTGTATATACAGCTAACTCTACAGGTGGTTTACTTATGGCTAATTCTGATCCAGTTGCCTATATTCAAAGAAATGATGAAGCTATAAATGAACTTATACTTAATCAGTCTACGGGTGGCTTTACTGCTAACACTGATATTCAAATACACCGTCAATATAATGCTGGTGAAACAACATTTAATGCTAATACATTAATTGCATCTGGTACTATTGATTCTATTCTTAATAAACAATATTCAGTTATTGTTCCTAGATATGCAAGTATGACTCCTGCATATACTTCAATATCTTATGGTTATAAGGGAACTGATACAAGTTATATTACTGATGCAAGTTTCATTAAAGTAACTCCTGAAAGTGATAATGAACGAACTGATAAAATGCGTATGTTCGTAAGTAAGTCAAATGAAGTTGATAATATGTCTTCAGCTAAATCTTCATTTTATAATATATCACTTTCAACTGCATCTGATTGGGTTTCACCTGTATTGGATATGAGACGTAAATCTTCATATGGTATTGAAAATCTAATTAATAATGATAATACTGATGAATCAACTCGCTATGGTAATGCGCTTTCACGATATGTTTCTAAGGAAATCACATTGGCTGAAAGTCAAGATGCTGAAGACTTGCGTGTATGGTTATCTGCATGGAGACCAGTTGGAAGTGATATCGAAGTTTATGGTAAATTCCTGAATGGTGAAGATTACGATAGTATTGATGATAAGGTTTGGACTAAATTAACAATGGATTCCGGTTCATTGATATATGGTAGTGCATCAAATTCTGGTGATATTCGTGAATATGAATTTACAATTCCAAGTGTGGCTCCGGTTACTTATGCTGCTTACACAAATCCTGATATTATGCAATATACAAATTCTACAGGAAGTGTGTTTATTGGTTATAAGAGCTTTATGATTAAGGTAGTGTTCTTATCATCTTCAAAGGCATTGGTTCCACATGTGCATGATATTCGTGCAATATGTCTACAGGTGTAATATGAACCATAAATACTTAGAAAGAAGTAATACTAATCCGGGAGCTATCATAAGTACCGATACTTCCGGTTTAGATAGATACAAAAAAGCGAAATTAAATAATAAAAATATGGTGTCTAAAATAGAGACTTTGGAAAATCGATTAAGGAAATTAGAGGAATTATTAACTAAATGACAATTTCATATTCAAATGTGGATATTTCAACTGATACATTTTCTGTTTTTGTTGTTAGAACAAATTCATTAATCGATTCACTTAAAACAAGTATATTAACAACAGATTCAAACACTACAACTGGTAATGCTGCTATCACTGGAGCATTTACTGCTAATACATTAATAGGTAATACAGCAACTATCACTACATCTGCAACAATAGCAGGAAACACTGTTTGGCATGCTGGTAATGATGGAGCTTCTTCTGGTCTTGATGCAGATTTATTAGATGGTCAACAGGGAACCTATTACGCAAATCTAAACAATTCTACTGGTACTATTACAGTTTCCGCTGTTTCTGATTTTGATCCTACTGAATATGCAACATTAATTGATCCAGTATTTTCTGCTAATGCAACTGTAACACAAGTATTGAGTGTTAATGTTGCAACTATCACTACATCAGCTACAATAGCTGGTAATACTGTATGGCATGCTGGTAATGATGGTACGGGTTCTGGTCTTGATGCTGATTTACTTGATGGTCAACATGCTACTTATTTTATTGCAAATACGGATATCGGAACTTCGGTACAAGCACAAGATGCAGAACTTAGCGCTATTGCTGGTTTAGTAAGTGCAAATAATACGATACCATATTTCACTGGTTCTGGAACAGCTGCATTAGCAACTCTTAGTGTTTTTGGTAGATCATTAATAGATGATGCTAATTCAGCTACAGCAAGAACCACTCTGGAATTAGGTAATGTGAATAACACATCTGATGCTGCCAAACCAGTATCAACATTAACACAAACTGCTTTAAATGCACAAACACCAATTGGAAAACAAACCGCTTGGTTTGGTGCTTCTTCAATGGTTAAAAATATAACCAATGGTCCATCTTTTCAAGAAATTGAACTTGCAACAAATGATGTTATGATTTCTTCAATGGACTTTGATACAGCTACAGTTGAATATGCACAATTTTCTGCACTTATGCCTAAAAGTTGGGATGGTGGGACTGTGACCGCAAGATTCAAGTGGTCACATTCTGCAACCACAACAAATTTTGGAGTTACATGGGGTATTCAGGGTAGATGTTTTGCAGATAATGAAGCTATGGATGCTTCATGGGGAACATTGGTTAGTACATCTGATACAGGTGGTACTACAGATAAGGGTTATATTACAGCCGAAAGTTCTGCAATAACACTTGCGGGTACACCAGCTGGAGAAAAATTTGTTATTTTTCGTGTATCAAGACAAGTTGCAAATGGTTCTGATACACTCGCTATTGACGCAAGACTTGAAGGTGTTGCAATTCTTTATACCATTGATTCAGGGAATGACACATAATGAATAATTACGCATTAATAAATGATGTAGGTCAAGTATTAAAAATTCAAAAGTTTGATAAGAAACCAAAGAATATTTCGCATAAAGGTCTTAAATGGCTTCCTTATATTGTAGAGACTACAAATATTCCTAAATTTCATAAAACTGATGGTACATATGAACTTGTGAATAAGAAGAATGTTACTTTAAAATATAACATTGTACCTATGTCTAAAGAAGAATGTGAAGCTATATTACTGAAAGAATTAGAAAAGAAAACAAATAAAGATTTAAGTATAGCTTTTGGTGATGGAGATATCACTATTGATGATAAAATAGAAGTTATATTAGGTATAGTTGCTGAACTTGCTACAGTAATTATCAAGAAACCATCCAAGTTATCTAAAAAATCAACTGAAACATTAACAAATGCTGTTGATATATTCAATTATATTAAAGGATGTCGTGAAGTTGAAGAACAATTCAAGTTGGATATCAGAGATTCACCAGTTAATAAAATGAGTGAAATTAACATAGAGGGAAAATAACCAAATGTTAAAGGTGAATAATATTGGTGGAAAAAGGTCTAAAGGTAATAGCACAATTAGGAATATCACTAGAACTGATTCAGTTTCTTATTATTCTAATAATAGTGATAGTATTTCATATCCTGCGATGAATTTTGGTGATCCAGCACAAGATAGATACATGTTTGTCATTATAAATGCTAAGGATTTTAGTAGTACTGATGATAATAGCAACTGGAGTGAAGTTACAATTGGTGGTGAAACTGCAACTATTGTAGTGGAAGATGAAGTATTATATTTT